>Ga0315908_10003402_pt1 | contig 11523 bp, 10 predicted proteins | sample LakEriMetagenome_12_FD_203520 | JGI IMG/M metagenome (GOLD analysis project Ga0315908, IMG submission 203520) | Freshwater fungal communities from buoy surface, Lake Erie, Ohio, United States - Buoy 4 MA124 | ecosystem: Environmental > Aquatic > Freshwater > Lake > Lake biofilm | place: USA...
CACTAGGGTCATTTTTAAAACAGTTGATCGGCACAAGATAGCCCATGTGTTCCCATCCAAGTTCTTCAACCAGTTCTGTGACAATGCGTTCGAGTGTTATTCCATGCAGTGGATCCATCGCTTACACCAATTTTCTATACTTGATGCGCTTTGGGCCTGAGTCTCCCAAACGTTTTTTCTTTCCTTCTTCGTACTCGCTATACGATCCTTCAAACCAATACACTTGTGAATCACCTTCGAATGCAAGGATATGTGTACAGATTCGATCTAAGAACCAACGGTCGTGAGAAATAACTACGGCACAACCGGCGAAATTCTGAATTCCTTCTTCCAAGGCACGCAGCGTGTTGACGTCGATATCATTGGTTGGCTCATCGAGCAATAGGACATTTGCTTCTGTCTTCAAGGTCATGGCCAAGTGCAAGCGGTTTCGTTCACCTCCTGATAGTACACCTACCTTTTTGTTTTGGTCAGCTCCGTTGAAGTTGAATTTCGACAGATACGCTCTTGAATTGATTTTCTGCGTTCCAATCTCCACGTATTCCAATCCATTCGACACCACTTCAAAAACAGTTTTGTCTGGATGAATGTCTTTGTGGGTTTGATCGACATAACCAATCTTCACTGTTTCTCCCACTTCGAATGCGCCACCATCGGGTTGCAATTCATCCATGATCATCTTGAAGATCGTTGTCTTTCCTGCACCATTTGGTCCGATTACCCCGACAATACCTGCTGGTGGAAGATTGAAGTTCAAATCGTCGTACAGCAATTTTTCACCAAACGATTTCGCGACATGCGCCGCATTGATGACATTGTTTCCTAAACGCGGTCCATTGGGAATTGGAATTTCCAACAATGCCTCCTTGTCTTTCAGATCTTCGGCCAACATCTTGTCGTAGTTCGTCAAACGAGCTTTATTCTTCGCGTGACGTCCTTTTGGATTCATGCGTACCCATTCAAGTTCTCGGGCCAACATTTTCTGGCGCTTGGATTCGGTTTTTTCCTCCTCCTTCAAGCGGTTTCCTTTTTGCTCCAACCAAGAGGTGTAATTCCCTTTCCATGGAATTCCTTCTCCACGGTCAAGCTCAAGAATCCAACCTGCCACATTGTCTAAGAAATAACGGTCGTGGGTTACGGCAATGACTGTTCCTTGGTATTGTTGCAAGTGCTGTTCCAACCAGTCGATCGATTCCGCATCCAAGTGGTTGGTAGGTTCGTCCAGTAAAAGAATATCAGGGTTTTGAAGCAACAAGCGACAAAGAGCTACGCGGCGTTTTTCACCACCTGACAAAGTCGAAATCAGTTGGTCATCGGGTGGACAACGCAAGGCATCCATCGCTCTTTCCAATTTATTGTCAAGCTCCCACGCATCCATGGCGTCAATTTTATCCTGAACAATACCTTGACGTGCAATGAGTTTATCTATTTTATCTGGATCGTTCAAGACCTCTTCATCCATGAAGGCATTGTTGATCTCCTCGTATTCTTTTAGCACATCAACGACATCTTGCGCTCCTTCCATGACGATTTCCTTCACGGTTTTATTCAAGTCAAGGTCTGGTTCCTGCGGAAGATATCCAACCGTGTAACCTGGAGAAAACACCACATCTCCTTGATAGGACTTGTCCAATCCAGCGATGATCTTCATGACCGTAGATTTCCCTGAACCATTTAAACCGATGATTCCAATCTTTGCCCCGTAGAAAAAGGACAGGTAAATATCTTTAATGATTTGTTTTCCTTGAGGTGTTGTTTTTGACACACCCACCATTGAAAAAATGATCTTTTTATCGTCTGACATTGAATAAATTTTAATCGGTATAAAGGTAAGAAATCGAAGCAATCTATAGTTCGAACTGTAAGTTAATTGTATAAAAAAACCTCCCGAAAGAGGCTTTTTTTAAAATTAAAAATGACCTACTTCGCTCTTTGAGCTTCGAAGGTTGAAAAAAATTAAGCTTCTGTTTGATCTCCGATGTATTGCGCATCACCAAAAGCAAGGATTGGATAAAACACAATTGGAAGTAAGATTAAGCCCACTGTAAATCCACCATCCTTACCAAAAACTTTAGCCAATTCAATCATGATCAATATCGCTATAACCACGTTCACCACAGGGATCAACATCAATACCAACCACCAAATCGGTTTTCGAACAATTTCAAGTAAGACAACGATGTTGTAAATTGGGATTAAGCTTGCCCATCCTGGCTTCCCTGCTTTTACATATACTTTCCATTGACAAACAATAAGAAAAATTCCAATTGCCGAAAACATATAGAGAAAACCTCCAAGAGTAACGATCAATTCATTTGCGTTCAATAATTCCATAACAAGTAGTTTAATTTTTGTCAATTTTACAAAAAAGTCAAATTCACTTCCATCGTCTACTCGTATTTATTTTCAACAATTGTTTTATACCTTCGTCTTCGATTATCTTAAGTAACCATGAAACGTATTTTATTTCTCACTTTACTTGTAACGGTTTTCTCAAGCACCTTTTCCTCATGTAGAAAGGGGAAAGCTGATTTTACACTGAAAGGAGTCTTGACAGATGAAACATTTAATACGCCACATGCCAATGCCCAAGTGAAATTGTACTCTGTGCCAGTTGCGACCTCACAAATGATTCTCATCGGAAGTTCAACTACTGGACCGGACGGATCGTATACTTTTACATTTCCACGTGATAAAATGGAGAAATACGTTCTTGTGGTCACCAAGGACAATTACTTCGAAATCAATGAAACGATCTTTTTCTCAAGTCTATCCATCTCGGAAGACAACATTCGCAATTGCGGAACGACAGCGATGAGTTGGGCTCGATTGATTTTCTTGAATCAGTCTCCTTTAGCAAGCGATAAATTCCGATACATAAAACAAGAAGGTAAAGTAGATTGTATGGAGTGCTGTCCTGCTACACAACAAGAATACTATGGTGCATTGGACACGACCATCTACTGTGTAAATGATGGCAATACGAATTACTCTTATTATTATTGGGTTCTCGGAACGAACGACCAAGGTTTAAAATCTGCGTTCACACCAGCTTTCGACACCGTAGATATCGTCCTGAATTACTAGTCTTCGTCGCGGTTGATTTCAGTAATAAGCTTCTGTTTCAACTGACGGTTGTAGGTTTCAATCAAATACTTCAAATAGTTCGGGGTACTTTTTGAAATGCATTTCGTGTAATGCTTGATGCGGTATTCGATATGTTCTTGAAGGTGGTTCATTAGCTCGTATGCGTGATACACATCTTTACATGCATCGCGTATAACCTCGAAGTGATTTTGTAAGGACATATCCACGGCATCTTTCCCTTTTTTTCCTGCATCCACACATTCATTGTAGGCATCTTTCATGCTGAAATTTTCCAGTTTATCAGTATCAAAAAGTTCCGTCATAGCCCGTGTAAACTCAAATTCAACTTCAAATTCCAAGTCTTCATTTTCAGACATTCTTGACTCGAGGAAGCGGTCAGGAAAACGGAAGGCATCTTGCCAATTGAGGTAATCTTGCCAAAAACCGAAACGGCGCACATTGTTACCAAGGTCAATCAATTTAAATCGATCTTTATTGGGCAACTTACGCGAACCCCGACCAATCATCTGGTGATACAAAGTCAAAGAGCGCGTAGCACGGTTCAAGATAATTGTCTGCACTGTTGGTTCGTCAAATCCAGTGGTCAAGATGCCTACAGATGTTAAAATCGCATCGGGCGTAACTTTAAACCAATGCAATACATCCTTACGATCCTTATCACTAAAGGTCGAATCCAAGTGACGGATGTTGTATCCCCGTTTTTTAAATGTCTCTTCAACACGCATTGATGTATCAATACCGGAATTAAAAATCAAGGTCTTGTCACCAACGGCAATTTCCTCATATGCAAAGAGTAATTTTTCTTGCATGAAGTAATTCCCGTAGACCACATCAGAGCTGCTTACCGTAAAATCACCATTCGTACCGATTTTGAGCCCGTGAAGGTTCACGTCGTAGGTGTAGGTGTCTGCGTTTGCTAAATACCCACCTTCAATCAAATTGGCAATACTCTCACCGACAATTAACTTGTTGTAATTGTCATTCAACGGAAGTGATCGGTTAGAACTTAAAGGTGTCGCTGTTACGCCAAGAATATTTGAATCTCCATAAAATTGAAAGATTTTCCGAAAACTGTTGTAGTGTGCCTCATCGACAATGACCAACCCAACATTCTCAATAAACTTTTGATTGTCCGTCAATCTGTTGTTCAATGTCTCCACCATGGCAATGAAGCAGTTGAATTCGTTTTGATCTGGGATTTTCTTCACCTCGCTGCTAATCACCTTATTGTCAACGCCAATGGCTCGAAGCTGACGAGAGGTTTGAATAGAAAGTTCGATTCTATGTGTAAGAATCAAGACCTTCTCCCCTGTTTTCTCGATGAATTTTTTCGCAATCTCCGAGAAAATCACTGTCTTTCCACCTCCTGTTGGAAGTTGAAAAAGCAGGTTAAATTTCTTACCATTACGCTCGAGCTCTTCAAGAATAATCCGAACCGTCTTCTCTTGAAAAGGGTACAGTTGTTTCGCTTCATAAAGCTCGGTATCGATCATGGTGGGCTAAAAAAATCAGACGTTAAATTTACCGCCTTTTAATTGATAAATGGCTAAAAAAGTGAACAATCAAGAAAATAAAATCAAATTGATGTAAAACCTTGTTCTATTTGCACTCTGAATATTGTTTTCGAGGAGAAAAAAGTACATTTGTACCTCAAACATTTTTAAATAAAATATACAGACATGAGCAATGCAGAGAAAGTCAATTGCCTGATTATCGGTTCAGGACCTGCGGGATATACAGCAGCCATTTATGCAGCACGCGCAGACATGAAACCAGTCATGTATCAAGGAATGCAGCCTGGTGGTCAGCTGACTACAACAAATGAAGTAGAGAATTTCCCTGGATACCCTGAAGGTGTTACAGGACCTGAAATGATGTTGCAACTTGAGGCTCAAGCAAAACGCTTTGAAACAGATATTCGCTTCGGATTTATCAATAAAGTAGATTTTTCTGGTGACGTACACAAGTGTTGGACAGAGGATGGGAAAGAAATCCACGCCGACACGGTAATTATCTCTACCGGAGCTTCGGCAAAATACCTTGGACTAGAAAGCGAACAAAAGTATCTACAGATGGGTGGCGGTGTTTCTGCTTGCGCCGTTTGTGATGGATTCTTCTACCGTGGTCAAGAAACGGTGATCGTAGGTGCTGGAGATTCGGCGTGTGAGGAAGCACATTACTTGTCAAAGTTGTGCACGAAGGTTACCATGTTGGTCCGTAAAAACGAATTCCGCGCTTCGAAGATTATGGCTGATCGAGTGAAAAACACGCCAAACATTACAATTCTATTCAATACCGATACTATGGAAGTATTGGGTGATGACAATGGCGTGACTGGGGCAAGAGTGAAGAACAGTGTTACAGGTGAGGTTCAAGACATTCCATGTACTGGATTCTTCGTTGCTATTGGTCACCAACCGAACACAGATATCTTCAAAGACTTCATCGACCTTGACGAAACAGGCTACATCAAATACGCTCAACCTGGAACATCAAAAACAAATATACCTGGTGTATTTGTTGCTGGTGATGCTGCGGACAAAACATACCGTCAAGCGATCACTGCTGCTGGAACGGGATGTATGGCTGCGTTGGATGCCGAAAGATATTTGGCTGCGAAGGGACACTGAAAAATAATTACGAATTACTAATGACGAATTACGAGTTGGATTTCTGACATTGGCTCTGCCATGAAAGAATGGTATAGATGGTATAACTGGTTTTTTATTTTTTAATGAACAGAACTTAAAGCTAACCGTTGAAATCTGCAACTCGTAATTCGTAAATGAACTTCAACTCGCAACTCCTTTCCAATAATCCCTAATTAGTAAATAGTCATTCGTAATTAGTAATTAACAAGATTACTTCGCTGTGCGTTCCAGCATGGGCACAAACTTAAATGTACCAAAGGATTCCATGGTGATTTCATTTTCTGAAACTTTCGTGATGCGTTTCATAATTTGTTCTGCGCCTTCGCCAACGGGGATGACCATAACACCTCCTACTTTCAATTGTTGAAGCAAGGCTTCGGGCACATCAGGAGCGCCACACGTGACAATGATCTTATCGAACGGAGCAAACGTTGGCATTCCTTTGTAGCCGTCCCCAAACATGATTCTCGGGGTATAGCCGAAATGATCGATAATGTGCTTCACCTTCATGAACAACTCTTTTTGTCGTTCAATGGAAAAAACTTTGGCACCCATGCAACATAAGATGCACGTTTGAAAACCTGAACCCGTCCCGATTTCGAGGACTTTATCTCCTCGCTTCAGATTCAACAACTGGGTTTGAAACGCTACTGTTATTGGATGCGATATGGTTTGACCAGCACCAATTTGAAAGGCCATATTGGTATATGCCTGTTCTGTAAAGGCTAAATCAAGAAAGAAATGACGCGGTACCTTATCGAAGGCCTCAAAGATTTGAGGATCGGTAATTCGCGTGTCTTTTTGCAACTCTGCGATCAGTTGCTTTCGCATTCCTTTGTGTTTAAATGTATCGCGCATGGGAAACAAAAATAGGTTCTTCAAGTCGTTTCCAAAAATTGAATTTCAAACATTGAATTGTTAATCGATTGTAATTGTTAGAAGTTCAACGGAAACATCATTTTGAAAAAGGTATTTCGCATTCCTTTGTTATCTTTGGAACGTCAAAAAGAAGACTATGGCTATCTCAAAAAAGGAACTCGAATTCAACATCAATGACGATCAAATGCGCTTAAAGATCTCCGCATTGGAGCGCGAACTTGCCAAGATTGCCGAGGGTGGTGGAAAAAAGCGAATTGAAAAGCTACACGAACAAGGCAAACTTAGCGCACGCGAACGCATTGACTTGTTGCTCGACCCTAATATGGAGCGCTTTGAAGTTGGTGCCTTTGCGGGATACGGCATGTACAAAGAGCACGGTGGATGTCCTGCTGGTGGTGTTGTCATCGTTATTGGATATGTTTCTGGCAAGCAATGTATCGTTGTGGCGAATGATGCCACAGTAAAGGCTGGAGCTTGGTTTCCAATTACCGGAAAGAAAAACCTTCGTGCTCAGGAAATTGCCATGGAGAATCGCTTGCCCATCATTTATTTGGTGGATTCAGCGGGTGTTTACCTTCCTATGCAAGATGAAATATTCCCTGATAAAGAACATTTTGGGCGCATATTCCGAAACAATGCAGTAATGAGCTCCATGGGGATTGTCCAAATTGCAGCTGTCATGGGTAGCTGTGTTGCCGGCGGTGCATATTTGCCTATCATGTCCGATGAATCATTGATTGTCAATAAAACCGGAACTATCTTTTTGGCAGGATCCTATCTGGTGAAGGCTGCAATTGGCGAAAGTATTGACAATGAGACTTTAGGTGGTGCAACTACACACAATGAAATTTCCGGCGTGTGCGACTATAAACCGGACAATGACCAAGAATGCTTGTCAATGATCCGAGATTTGGTGGATAAGATTGGCAAACCGCAAGACGCCGGATTCGACCGTAAGACCTCTGCCCTACCAAAAGTAGACTTGAAAAGCATCTATGGCATCTTGCCTCCTGACCGCTCGAAGCCTTACAATACGAAAGAGTTGATTCGTGCAGTTGTAGATGAATCTGAATTGACTGAATACAAGCCTGATTACGGAAAATCAATCGTTTGCGCCTATGCGCGTGTCGATGGCTGGAGTGTTGGAATTGTGGCCAATCAACGTGAAATCGTGAAAAGCGGAAAAGGTGAAATGCAATTCGGAGGAGTTATCTATTCTGATTCTGCGGACAAAGCAGCACGTTTTATCATGAATTGCAATCAGAAAAACATTCCCTTGGTGTTCCTTCAGGATGTAACGGGCTTTATGGTTGGTTCCAAAAGCGAACACGGTGGAATCATTAAGGACGGTGCAAAAATGGTGAATGCCATGGCAAATAGCGTGGTTCCAAAGTTCACGATTGTGGTTGGGAATTCATACGGAGCAGGAAATTACGCGATGTGTGGGAAAGCATACGACCCAAGATTGATTGTAGCATGGCCAACGGCTGAAATCGCTGTGATGGGAGGTGCTGCAGCAGCGAAAGTATTGCTCCAAATTGAAGTCGCTTCACTAAAAGCAAAAGGAGAAGAATTAACTCCTGAGCGAGAAAAAGAGCTTTTCGATCAAATAAAAAATCGATACGACGAACAAATATCTCCATACTACGCAGCGAGTCGCTTGTGGGTGGATGCCATCATTGATCCAGCAGATACTCGTAAGATTATCTCTATGGGAATTGAAATGGCAAGTCACAAGATCGCAGAGAAGCCTTACAATGTGGGCGTAATTCAAACTTAAGCACATGCATTTCGACTGGAAAGTAAAACACTACAACGACTTATCGCTCAATGAATTTCACGATATAATCGCTTTGCGAATCGCGGTATTTGTGATTGAGCAGAATTGTCCGTACCAAGAACTCGACGGAAAGGATAAAAAGAGTTACCATCTTATTTGCCGAAATGACAATGGCGAGATTGTATCCACGGCGCGTATTATCCCACCTGGCGTCGCCTATACACAGGTTGCCATAGGAAGGGTTGTTATCGCGGATAGCGCCCGTGGCCTTGGATTGGGACATGAACTAATGCGTCAATGCATGCATTTTATAGTGGAGGAATTCGGTCAAGTACAGGTGATTCTTTCAGCCCAAAAACACCTTGAAAATTATTATGCCTCACACGGCTTTGTAAGTACAGGCAAAGAATATCTCGAAGACAATATCCCACATGTGGAGATGATTTATATACCAAAAGAAGTACACTAAATGAAACAGTTTATTTTTACAATCAGTGCTTTATCACTTGTTTTTTCAAGTTGCAACACTTTGAAAAACAATTCAAAAGATGATAAAGATTCAAGTAAAGCTTTTAAAACAATTGATCAATCCTACCTTGACAAAGGGGTCCGTCCTCAAGAAGATTTCTTCATGTATGCCAATGGATCATGGATAAAGAAAAACCCAGTTCCGCCTTCTGAATCGCGTTGGGGTTCGTTCAATGAGTTGGAGCAAAACAACAAAATTAAGTTGACCGAAATTCTAAAAGAATGCGTTGCCAATCCAGGAAATCCGGGTTCAGACGCACACATTTTAGGCCAATACTACACATCCTATATTGATATGGATACGCGTAATCAATTGGGAATTGCACCGATTAAAGCGGAGATTGCAGCGATTAGACAAATAAATTCAAAAGATGAATTATTGCCACTTATCGCTCAACAACACATGTATGGTATTGGATCTTTTTTCAGCTTTGGCGTAGGTCAAGATTTGAAAAATGTTGAAAAGAACATCACGTATATTGGTCAAGGTGGAATAAGTCTTCCGAATAAGGACTATTACAGTGCTGAAAACAAGAAGGAGATTCGCGAGAAATTCATGGAATACATGAAATCGATTTTTGTGTTGGCTGGTTACGGTGCCGATGAAGCGACAAAAATGTCATACATGGTGATGAAGTTCGAAACGCAGATGGCTGAAACAATGATGGCCCCTGCAGATCTTCGTGCTCCAGAAAAGACCTACAACAAGTTCTCGATGGAAGCATGTGCTCAACTGATTGCTCCACTTGAATTCAAAGTTTACCTTTCAGAGATTAAAAGTCAATCTTTTGATTCAATCGTTGTATCACAGCCCGAGCATTTAAGAAATCTTGGGAAATTGATTGAAAAATCAGATATAACCGTATTGAGGACCTACATGCTTTGGAAGACATTAAACCATTATGCGGGCTGTCTTGACCAACGATTTGTGGACACACGTTTTTCTTTTTATGGAAAAGTGTTGAGCGGAAAATCAGAAATGAAAGCAATCACAGAAAGAGCCATCGACGAGATCACGAACAAAGAGTTTGGTGAAATCTTAGGAAAAGAATTCGTGAAACGCCATTTTTCTGAAGCCGCTCAAAAGCGAGTGAGCATTATGGTTGACAATCTATTGATCGTTTTTCAAGAACGAATCAAGAGCTTGGATTGGATGACATCAGAAACGAAAAATGAGGCGCTTAACAAATTGAATTCAATTGGTCGCAAACTTGGTTTCCCCTCGAAGTGGGAGGACTTTTCTGTATTGATTTTTGACAAAGCCAAGTATGTTGAAAATGTGAAGGCAGAGAATCTTTATGCTCACCTAAAAAACATGAAGGAGCTTTATCTTCCTGTTGATAAGGAAAAATGGGGTATGCCGGCACACATGGTGAATGCGTACTATCATCCTTTATTGAATGAGATTGCCTTCCCTGCGGGGATCATGCAAGCCCCTTTCTTTGATGAAAACGCAGAAGATGCTGTGAATTATGGCCGTATTGGAATGGTCATCGGACATGAATTTACGCATGGATTTGATGATATGGGTTCTAAGTTTGCTGCTGATGGATCATTTAAAAACTGGTGGTCCGAAGCAGATCTTGCTGCCTTTCAGGAAAAAACGGGAATTCTTGGTGAGACATTCGCAGCGTTTTGTCCTATTGAAGGGCATTGTGTGAATCCGGATTTGACCATGGGAGAAAACATTGCAGATCTTGGAGGACTCACAATGGCATTTTACGCCTATGCGCGTACTGAGGAATTTCAATCTGGAGTTTCACGCGATGGATTTACCCCTGCTCAGCGTTTCTTTATTGCCTATGCGCAATTATGGAAAATCAATTACACAGAAGCTGAGTTGAAGAATAGAATCGCCAATGACCCACACTCACCGGGCATGTATCGTGTAAATGGACCATTAATGAATTGTCCAGAGTTCTTCAAAGCGTTTGAGGTAAATGAAGGAGATAAAATGAGAAATCCTGAAGGAAAGGTTGCTCGAATTTGGTAATTCTTAATCGAATAAAAACAATAAAGCCCTCGATCTTCGGGGGCTTTTTTTGTTAGTTGAGATGAACAATCATCTTCTGTTTTTTTGTTCGCTTCACTTCGATTGACTTGCTGTATTGAAGGAGCATTTTAAGGGTTTTGTCAGACGGTCCCACTTTAGTGTCTTCGGGAGCAATGACAAGTTCAGGGTATTTTTTTAACATAGGCAAATTACATTTGATAGCACTAACGTAATGTCGCCTCGTTTATTATATCTTATTGAAAAATGCTTAGTAAGCGCCAAACCAACGTCGAAGGAACCATTCTGTAGTTAAGAAGGCCAAGAGTAAAAAGAAAAGCCATTTCAGATCTACCAAATCTTTGAAGGTCGCCTCACGATAAGACACTGTGGTGATGTCGTCACGGTTTCGAATAGCCTTAAGTACACCTTTTGCGTTTTTCAACTCGAAGAATTTACCCCCTGTTGTCTTCGCGATTTGTCGCATGATTTGATGATCTGCATACGTATCGAGATCTTCAAGTTCCATATCTTCCACCACGAAAACACCGTTTTTCACTTCAGTCTGTCCATTGCGTGTACCTATG
>Ga0315908_10003404_pt1 | contig 11523 bp, 16 predicted proteins | sample LakEriMetagenome_12_FD_203520 | JGI IMG/M metagenome (GOLD analysis project Ga0315908, IMG submission 203520) | Freshwater fungal communities from buoy surface, Lake Erie, Ohio, United States - Buoy 4 MA124 | ecosystem: Environmental > Aquatic > Freshwater > Lake > Lake biofilm | place: USA...
TCTTGCGCCTGCGCCTGCTTGCATCCAGCCTGCTGGGCGGTGGCTTGCTGCTAGCGATTCTCTGCCTGGGTGCTCAAAACCTCGACCAGCGCCCCAGCCTCAACCTGGGCTTTGCCCGCAGCACCCCTCTGCCAGCCGGTTTTCTGGTGGGCATTGCTCTAGTAATTGGCGTACTCAGTGGCGGCTGCAGCGCCGCCCTGCTCATCCCTCGCAACGAGCAACTGTCCGGGGATTAACTTCCCAGAAATTAACTGCCTGGCCGATTAACTGCCCGGCAATGAGTAGAGGCTGCCCTCCATCACCACCCGGCTGATGCCCTGGGCGATCAAGTAGGGCGCCGTGCGCTCAAGAATGCGGGTGTCGGGCACCTTGATCACCCGCTGGGTGCGGCCGCAGTGGCGTTTGGCTTGGCGGGGATTAGCAAACACCATCAGGGCCTGCCGCTCCTCTTCGCCATCGGGTAGCTGGCCAAGTTCGGGGAAGTCCTTGAGCGGCTTGGCTTGGAGCTCCACTGTTTTGTCCACCAGCATGTAAACGCTGGCTGGAAGGGGCGCATCTGCGAGCGGCTGGCATTGGGCCGGCTCACCAACGTGATCCACCAGCAACAGCGGCACGGCCACAAACTGGTCGGCTAGGTCGTCGTCAGCGAAGTCGAGATCATTGGCGTCATCGCCGAAATCATCGGCGTCATCGATTGCCAGCACCGCGTGGTCTTCGTCGTCGCCGGCCTGCTCCTGCAGCTCAAGCTCTGGCGCTTCAGGCTCCCGGGGTTCAGGCTCTGATGGATCTAGTTCTGGAGCGGCTTGTTCTGGAGCAGCTGGTTCTAGAGCAGGTTGCTCTTGTGAAACTTTGAGCGGCCGGATGCGTTGCTGCTTGAGCTGCTCGTATTCAGCTGGATCTATACCAGCCTTCACCACGCGGCTCACCGTGTTGGTGCTGCAGCCATAGGCCTCTGCCAGCTCGGCGCTTACTTCACCAGCGCGATAGCGAGCCACGATCTCGATCTTCTGGCTGTCAGTGAGCCGGGTGGCAGCCATGGGGTAAGTTGCGCAGCAGGCCAGTGTAGGCCGAAAGAGCCAGCAGGTTTAGGGGGTTGGTGGCTTGACGTTCGGGCAGCTGGCACCGTTGAACCTCGAGGCGATGCGCGCTGAGCCCTCTTGATAAATCTTCTGGGCTTTTTGGGTATCACCCGCAGCCTGGGCGGCACTGAGCTTGCCGGAAAATTTGCCGCAGGCCTCATCCAAGCTCATAGCCTGGGCGCCCAAGGGAGCCGCTAGGGCCAACAGGCCAGCAGCAGAAAACAGCAGGGCGAGCCGCATTTCAAAAGTAATAACTACAACCATTTTGGCGCTAGGGCCGCAGTTGTGTGGCCCCCACCTGCTGAGCGATCATGGCAACGGCTGCTCCCTTAGCTCAGCCGGATAGAGCAGCTGCCTTCTAAGCAGCCGGTCGTTGGTTCGAATCCAACAGGGGGCGTTTCGATCAGCTGCGGGGACGCAGCACCAGCCACACCACCAGCAGCAAGCTGGTGATGCTAACGGCGGTGAAAATCCAATCTGCGTAAGGAGTCCAGGGCATTGGGCAAGCCTGCCAGAGCCTCAGCGCTCCACAAGAGACCAGAAGCTCCAGCGGCCGCCAAAGGCTTCCCGAATGCGACCCACGAAGCTCTCATGGCGCTCCACACCTTGCCAAGCGTCGATACGGGCGGCCAAAAGCTCACAGGTCCGCAGGTGCTCGGCGGCGTGCCGGTAGCGCTTGGTGCGGCCTGTCGATAGAGCAAACACCAGCATCGCCCGCAGCAGCACCGTGGCGGCTAGCGGCTGCTCAGTGCTGAGCCGCTCAGCCGCTGGGGCAAGGATTTCGTATGCCTCACCATCCCAGTCGGGCCCATGGGTGAGCACTAGGCGCCCAGCCCGCGCTACCGCGGGCCAGCGCACAAGAAAGTCGAGGGCCAGCAGCCGCATGGGATGGTCCTCTGCCAGCGCAAAGGCCCGCTCCTCCACCTCCACGTCCTCAAAGGCGGCAAGCCGTTTGAGGTGGTCGCGCAAATGGCAAGCCGAGAGGGTTTTGGCAAAACAAGCCCAACGCAACTGCTGGGCCTCGTCGTTGCGGCCCAGGGCCTCAAGCACGGCGATGCGGGTGTCGTGCCACTCGGGGAAATGCGAGGTAGCAGAAGCACTGGCGGCACCATCCAGCACGGCCAGGGCCTGCTGGCTGCGGCCCGCCTGCAGCAAATGGCCTGCCACATCCGCGGCGGTAGGGGGCCAGGCCAATTGCTTGGCATCAAACTGGGTCACATAGCCATCCACATCACCCAGGCATTCAGCGATCTGCAGCAGGGCTGGGTGACCAGCGCAGGCACCCCGGTCGCGGCAGCCTTGCTCGAGAAGTCGCAAGCCCGGATCGCCAAGGGCATCGGCCACCGCCGGGATCAAGTCGTCAAATTGGCCGTAGCCGTTTTCAAACACCAGCTCCAGCATCTGCTCAGCCAGCGCTTCGGCGGGCATGGCGGCCGCGCTGGCCAGCGGCCCGAGGTCAAGCACGGCCCTCTGGAACAGGCCAACCACGGTGCCCGTGCTGTCGGAGCAGCGATCCAGCACACCATCTGCCAGCTCGAGAAAACGCAGCAGCAACTCCAGAGCGAGCGGCGGATCTACTGCCGCCACCGGTCCAGCGATGGCCTGGTGCTGGGCCTCCAGATCAACCACCAAGGCTTTGCGCTTGCGCGAATCGACATAGGTGGTGGCACGGGCCAGGGCTGCCAAGCGCTTGCGCACCTCCTGGGCCGCTCCGCCGGCACCCTCGGCCGCAGCTAGCGCCAGCCGCAAACGGCGCTGCATCACCGCACTACCAGCGCTCACCTCAATCAGCAATTCGGCGAGGACGGCCGCACCTAAGGCTTCGAGGTTTTTGGCGTTGAGGGTGCGCTTGGCAGCCATTGCTCCTTAAAGGGCTGGTCGCTTGGGGCAGCATTTGGGTGCTCGAACCCGTCTAACACCACCAAGCCTGGAGCGGCGCCGGCGAGGCTCTCCAAACGCAAACGAAGTTGCGCCAGCAACTGCAGCGTTTGGGGCGCACGCTCGTATTGCCTTGGCACCAGGAGGGCATCGCCAACCTCTAAAGGCAACTCTAGGGGCAGCACCCTGCAGGAATCGTCACGAAGAAGCAAGGAGAGGGGAGTAGCGAAACCAACGACGAGATCTTCAGAATTAACCTGCCCAAACCAGGAAGGATTCCGAATCCGTTCTGGGCTGCCGCCATTCCACAAGCCACAGGCTTCCAGAACAGCCTGAAATTTAGGAAAGGCGCCATCAGGCATGGGCATACAGGGATAGGCAGCCACATCAGCAAACGTCACCTGCTCACCAAGCTCCAGCAACGGGTGAGATTGATCGACCACCAGCCAGATCGGCATCCTGCTCAAGCCAATGCAGGCAATGGTTGGGTCAGTGGCAGCTGGCACATCGGGATAGGAAGTGATCCAAGCGTCGATCACCCCTTCCCTCAGCAGCTGCAGCGGCCTTTCGTATTCATGAAAGTGAAAACACCCGGCAATCCAACCTGCTGGAGCCGGCTCACAGAGCAACGGGCCCGACCAGTGCTGCGCCTCCAGACGCAAAGGGCCGCCACGGGTCCACCGCACCGCCTGGTGAACGCGGCGCTCAAGGTTTAGAAGTGTCGTATCACCATTAAGGTGCCACTCGGAGCCTCGCCTGGCCAGGGAGAGGCCAAAAACATCGGCGCACTTGCGACTCAAGCGACTCACACTGGACTGGCCGATCTGAAGCCTGGCCTCAACCTGATGCCCAGTGCGCAGCCAAATCAGACCGTCTAGGGCAGCTAGCCAATCAAGCTCAACCACCCCCACCCCTGCAAACTCAGACAATTATCACGCAAAAAAGCAAAAACACCAGGCCATGCGTAACGAACAGAGCGAAATTTTTCAGCTTATGCATAATTAATTATTCACAGTCTCCTTATGCGGCCAGCGCCGACTCAGCGAGCCATCGATTGTACCAGCCACAAAATTACAAAAACTAGTGATTGCCGATCAACTGGATATCGCCGTGTCGCTCAGCCAACCCAGCTAGGCGGGAAAGCAGCAAAGCTTGCAGGGAATGCAAACGAGGATGATCAATAAAATCTCGGCGGCACACAAGCGCCTCCCCGGAGGCAATTGGCAACTCCAAGGGCAGCCTGACTAAATCACCACCAGAAACTTCCATGCTGAGTGAAGTGGCATAGCCGATAGTGAGCTCCGCCTCCGTTTTGCCCTCCCAATTTTCGCGCTTATAGCGAAACATTCGCACATGATCGTTCCAGAAGCCGAGCTTCTTTAAGCAAGCCTCAACCCTGGGATAGGAGCCTGGCGGCAGACCAAGGGTTGGATATTGGGCAATATCATCAAAAGTCAGGTGGGCTTGATTAATCAAAGGATGACCCGGCCTAACAACAAAAAATACCGGCATCTTCGATAGCGCAATCGAAGTCAGCTCGGGGTCATCGGCAGGGGGGCAATCAGGCAAGCCGGTGAGGCAGACATCAACAATCCTCTCCCTAACTAGCTGAAAATTACGCGGCACTCCAACAATATTGGCAAGGCCAAGAATCCAACTATCTGGCACAGGAGTGCACAACAAGGGGCCTGACCAATAGGTGGCCTCCAGACGCAGGGGCCTACGCCCCTGCCACCTCGCCACTTGATGAACGCAGCGCTCCAGCGCCAAGATCGTCGCATCGCCAACGGTGTTCCACTCGCCCTCAATGCGCTGGAGGTCAAGGCCAAAAAGATCCAGACATTTCCGCGATTGCCTGCTCACGGTGGTCTGACTTAGGCCGAAGCGCTTAGAGACCTCTTCACTCGTACGCAGCCACTGCAGGGCATCGAGCGCCGTAAGCGCATCAAGATCAACCAATTCCGCGAAAACTGACGATTTACTTTAATCCAGGCCTGAGCCATGACAGGCTATGTCGACTCCTATACCCAACTTCAGTACGCCATGGGGGATGAAGGTCGCTTTATAAAACTGAACACGAGCGACCGACGCAACAGCAGCGAACGGCGCGGGGTTCAAGATTGGCTCAATGATGAGCAGCGGGAAGATCGCCGCAGTGGCCTCAGCCGTAGGGGCTCGGCCGACAACCGTGAAGACGAGCGCAAAGTCATTCCCTTCGCCATTGCCCCCCGCGGTTCCCTCCGGGCTGCCGATGGGAGTCAGTGGGGCATCACCCTGTGGGACATAAGCCGCACAGGACTTTGCGTGATCGCCAACGGCCAGGTGGATCTACCGGTGGCCACCAGCTGCGAACTCATCCTTAGCGAGGTGGTGGGCACGGGCATGGTCAAGTTTCAGGCCCAGCTGATGTGGTTTTCACACGATTCCTATCAGACCTACTTGGGCATGAAGTTTGAGTTGCCACCTGAGCTACCACCAGACACCTTTTTAGAGCGCTACATCAAGGCCAACTTCGAGGTCTGATGCCCAGTAGCGAAATGCCTACTAGAGAAATTCCCAGTGGCGAACAGGCGCTGGCACTTGAGCGGCTCAGCCGTCGCCAGGGCTCCGCGATTACGGCAGAGCAGCTGTTTGGCCGCTGGCGGCTTCAGCTGCTCTGGAGCAAGGGCAGGGCCCAAGCCAACCCCGCCACGGCAGCCCTGCTGCGGGGCCTGCAGGCAAGTCTGAGCATCGCCACAGGAGACGTCACTCCAGACGCCCCTTCTCTGGAAAGGGGTGATCTCAGGGTGGTGAACAGCGTTCAGCTCGGGGCGTTGCAGCTGCGCTTCAGCGGCAGCGGCAATCTGCGGGGCCGCAGGCCGTTATTGGAGTTTTGGTTTTACCAGCTGGAATTGCGGCTCGGTCGCCAAACCCTCTGGCGCCAAGCGATCAGCCGGCAGCCGGAGCCACGCCGGCGCCCATTTTTCGCCCTGATCGCTCGCTCAGGCGCCGCCGATAACGGCTGGCTGCTGGCCAGGGGGCGGGGCGGCGGATTAGCCCTGTGGGTTCTCGATCCCCAGCTGGAAAAAGCAAGCGACGCCTAGAGGCAAGCGCTCAACTCCCGCTGCAGCAAGGCGAATAAATAATCGGGCTCGCGGTATTGAGTCGGCAGACAATTGTGCAGGATCTCCAGGCGCTGCCAGCAAACGGTGCGGCGCACCTTGGCGATCGTCTTGCCCTCGCGAATCAACAGGCGCATGGCCTTGCAATAAAGCGGATAGTTCGCTTCCAATTCACCAATGGTGAGACCTGGCGCGGGGAGGGAGGTGGTCATGGCACTCCGGCTGGGCGGCCGCAAAGAACCCGATAGGGCCTTGGCTTGAGTGTGCGCTGCTGGGCAGGTTTACCGAGCCCCCCATACGGGGACAATATGTAAAGCGCTCAGAGCTGCACCATGCCGCAGCGCATGCCCTTGAGCACGGCCTGCAACCGGTTATTGACGTCGAGGGTCTTTAGCAGTCGCTTGGTGTAGGTCTTGGCGGTTTCCTCGCTCACCACCAGTCGCTCAGCAATCTCCCGATCGGTGAGGCCGCTGGCCAGCAGATCCAGCACTTCGTATTCGCGCTTAGTGAGCCGCGGGCAGCTCAGGTAGGGCAGGGTGCCGGAACGCAACGAGGGGCTGCGGTAGGAGTGCCGCCCCATCACCGCCAGCACCGCTGCCTGCAGGGGCCGCTGATCGCCGATGAAATCGGCTTCCGCCACTACGGCCTCCAGCCAGGAAGCCTCAACGTATTGGGCCGGGATCACATCCCCCAAAGCCAGCACTACCACCCGCAAGCCCTGATGGGCACTGCGCGCCTTGCGGGCCAGCTCGAAGCCATTGCCGTCCTCCAGGTAGTCGGTGCAGATCAGCAGCTCGTAGGGCTCCCGCGCCAGGTAGGCCAGGCAGGTGGCCTCATCGGTGACGGCACAGCCGATGCGGGTGCGGTCTTGAAAGCTCTCACACACTGATCGCAACAGAAAGCGGCCCTTCATGGCGATCGCCACCTTGCCGCTGACCGCAACCTTGCCGCTGATCGCTATCGAAAACAGCACCTGGTCGAGGGTGGTGCCCTCCAGGCTGCTCAGAAAAGGGGTGAGATCCATCGACCCACAACTCTTGGCAGGGGCGTTAGATCACCCTAAGACAGCTGGCGGGCTCAGCAAATGCGGGGAAGCAGCTCGCCGCTGAGGGGCAGCAGCAGGCGCTCGGTGCCAAAAGAGGTGGTGAGCAGCACCCGCGCTCCCTTGCTGGCCGGCCGCACGCTGCCGATCCAGGCGCCGCCGCTGGCCGCCAGCAGGGTCTGGGCCTGATCGCGGGCCTGGGGCGGCACCACCACCACAAAGCGACCCTCATTGGCCAGGTGCAAGGGGTCAAAGCCCAGCAGCTCACAGGTGCGCGCCACGGGCTCCAGCACCGGCAGGCGCGCCTCCTCGATCGCCAGCTCCACCACCGCCGCCTCCGCCAGCTCCTGCAGGGCACTGGCCAGGCCGCCGCGGGTGAGGTCGCGCAGGCAGTGAATCCGAACCCCGGCCTCCAGCAGGGCCCGAACCTGGAGCCAGAGCGGCGCGCAGTCGCTGAGCACGGGAGGCACCAGGGCCAAGCCATGGCGGGCGGCCAGGATTGCCACACCATGGCGGCCCAGGTCACCGCTCAGCAGCAGCTGATCGCCCGGGCGTATCGCCGTGGGGTGGATCGGCGTCGGCGCCTGCACCGCCCCGATGCCACTGGTGGTGATGAATATGCCGTCGGCCTTGCCCCGTTCCACCACCTTGGTGTCGCCGGTAACGATCGTGAGCTCGCAGGCTCGGGCCGCCGCAGCCATCGAGGCAACCAGACGCCGCAGCAGCGCCAGCGGCAAGCCCTCCTCCAGCAGCAGCGCCACACTCAGATGCAGGGGCCGGGCGCCCGCCATCGCTAAATCATTGGCGGTGCCGATCACCGCCAGGCTGCCGATATCACCACCGGGAAATTCCAGCGGCTGCACCACATAGCCATCGGTGCTGAAGGCAAGCGGGCCGGGCGGCAATTCGAGCCGGGCCGCATCGTGCAGCACCTGGGCCGGATCGGCGTAGAGGGCCCGCAGCTCCTGGTTGATCAGCTGCTGCATCAGGGTGCCGCCGCCGCCATGGGCCAGCTGGATGCAGTCGCTCATGGGGCCGGGCGCCGGTAGCGGTGATAGGCGGCGCAGGCCCCTTCGCTCGACACCATCGGTGCCCCCAGCGGCCGCTCCGGGGTGCAGGCCGCCCCGCCGTCAGCCGCACCCCAGTCCCCGGCCCCCTGCCACTGCAACTGGGGCCCACAGGTGGGGCAGCCGATCGTTTCGGCGTGGAAGCGGCGATCTGTGGGGTCGTCAAACTCCCGCTGGCACAGAGCGCACAGGCGGAAGCCCGCCAGGCTGGTGTGGGCGCGGGCGTAGGGCTCGGCCGTGGCGATCGAATAGCGCGGCCCGCACTGGCTGCAGCTGATAAACGGGTAGCGGTGGCGGCGGTTGGCGGGGTCGTGGAGCTCCGCCAGACAGGTGGGGCAGGGGGCCAGATCGGCGACGAGAGACGGGGCAAGCAGGCCAGCACCCAGGGGTTGGGCCGATGCGGCGGAGATGCGCAGGCCAGGCGGCGCCGGAACGAGGGGCGGGAGCCACTCGGGCGCCAGTGGCTCAAGAGCGCCGGGGGGCTGCAACTCCCGGGGCAAGCGCCGCAGCAGCAGCTCCAGCGAGCGGCGCTCCCCCTGCAACTCGAGCCTTACGGCGCCAGCGACGTTTTCCACCACGCCCACCAGTTGCAAGTCAGCGGCGAGGCGATGCACCAACGGCCGGAAGCCCACGCCCTGCACAACCCCGCGGCACCAGAGGCGCAGCCGGGCCGCGCTCATCGCACCAGGGCGTTGATCAGGGCGTCGAGGCCGGCGCCGCTGCGGGCCGAGGTTTCCAGCACGCGGGCGTGGGGGGCCACCCGGGCGATGGCGGCGTGGGCGGCGGCGCGATCGAAGCCCACCGCTTCGGCCAGGTCGTAGGCGCCGGGGCACACCAGGTTGCCCACGTTCTCGATCACCAGCAGTTCAAGCTGCTCAAGGCTGATGCCCTGGTGGTGGAGGCGATGCAGACCTTCGGCCACCATGGGCGCCTCCAGGTGGCAAGCCTGGCCGGTGGTGATCTGCACCGCCGTAAGCCCGGCAGCCTGGAGGCGGCGGGCGTCGTTGTCGGTGGCCAGATCGCCCACGATCACTGCCAAGCCGGTGGGATCGAGGCGCTTGGCCAGGGCTTCGAGTAGGGCGGTTTTGCCCGAGCCGGGCGAGGAGAGCAGGTTCACCACCGTGACGCCTGCGGCTTCGAAGCGCTGGCGCAGGCCGGCCGCCTGGGCGTCGTTGCGTTGCAGCAGGGCCGTGTGCAGGGGTAGCTGGCGGGTTGGTTCTGGGAGCGGCTCAGGCGCCGGCTGTCCGCAGGAGCAGTCGCGGCACATGTCGGCAATCGGCAGAGGCCAGTTCCAGGCTAGGCACCACGCGGATCCATTCCGGAATGAGGGTCATGGGGCTCCGCCCCTGCAAGGTTCAGAGCACCATGAGTGCAGACGGTGATCAGGTCATCTGAATGCGAATCAGGCTGTCCCACAGTCGCGTTGGCAGGATCCGGCTGGCGATCACTGAGGCCGACTGGTGACCGCAGAGGTAACGGGCTGATGGGGTGGGGTCGGTGAGGGCTCGCTCGATTATTAGTGCCACCTCTAGCGGCTGGGAGGCACCCCGATAGACCGCATCCCAGCTCTTGCGAACGGCACGCATCATGTTGCCGTAGGTGCTGCAAGACAAAGCTCCCTCGATCGAGGGGGCTGCCACATTGGCAAAGTCGGTAGCGATCACGCCCGGCTCAACCACCACCACGTTGACGCCAAAGGCCTTGAGCTCGAGTCGCAAGGCATCACTCAGGGCCTCCAGCGCAAACTTGCTGGCCCCATACCACCCCGATCCGGGTGAGACCCAGCGACCGGCGATCGAGGAGATATTGACGATGCGGCCGCGACCTCGCTCGCGCATGGCGGGTAACAGCTGCTGGGTGAGCCCCATCAGCCCAAAGACGTTGACTTCGAAAATCGCCCGGGCCCGATCCAGGGGCAATGTCTCGAGCGGACCCACTTCACCGAAGCCGGCGTTGTTGACCAGTGCATCGAGCGCACCCACCTTGGCTGTGAGCTGCTCAGCGAGCTCGCGGCGTGAGTGCTCATCGCTGAGATCCAACGCCATCACCTCGGCACCCAATGCGGCCAGGGGCTCCATTGCTTCCAGCCGCCGAGCAGCGGCAAACACACGCCAGCCGCGCTCCAGCAATAGGCGGGCTGTCGCCGCACCAATTCCGCTGGAGGCTCCGGTAACAAGAACGGTTGGGGCTGGCATTACAAGCTCTGAATTGAAATCACAAAACAAAATCTCGATGGAAAGAACCTTCCCTAAACCAATCGCACTTCAAATTTGGATTCTTACTAGACGTTTTCGCCCCGCTTAAAGCGTGTTGTCGCCCCGCTTAAAGCATGTTGATGCCACGCTTAAAGCTGATGCCAGTTTACTCGACGACGCAGCAGCTCATTATTTGATGCCCACCTTGATGCAACCGCAGGTTCCCAAGGGCGCACCTGGGTCGGGCCATGCCAATGCTGCCTTCAGCTGAGCTCCAGCGAGGACAGCTCCAGCTCGCGGCCCTGCAGAAGCCGCCGGCTGAAGCTACCGCAGCGGAAACAAAGACAATCGCCCTGTTCGCAATCGAAGCCCTGCTGACAGGACTCACAAAAAAAGCTGGCGATCACAACCTCGATGCGCAGCTCGGCGCCAGAGGCGATCGTGCCGGCCATCACCACCGTATGAGCGAAGCGCAACGCCTCCGGTTCCACCCCGGCCAGGCTGCCGATGCGCAGGCTGATCGCCGTGATGCGGCTGGCACCCTCAGCGCGGGCGGCCGCCAACGCCTGATCGCGCACCGCCTCCATCAGACTGAGTTCATGCATGGCGCATCAGGGTCAGGGCCTACTAGGAACAGATAATTGCAGCCAAATAGATCATGATATTTTGACAAGCGCGGAGGGAGCTGATCTTTGCAATAGCTATCAATGGAATTCAACCAGACGTCTGGGATTACTTAGGCAGCAAGCTCACAACTCCAGTGCCAATATCACAATAGGAACTATGTATGGTCAGCTTCCCTTCTGCTTCTGCGAATTTCAGCACATCGCTGCGTCTGGTGAGCTCGGTGGCTGAATGGCGAGCGTTGGCCTGAACAGCTTTGCTCAGATCATCACCACTTTGAAGACTTGCCTTGATCGGTGCCACTAGCTGCTCGAGCAAGGGCGTCAGCGGCGCCGTGTCCATGGCCGCCTTAACCGCGCCACAGCCACTGTGGCCCATAACCAGTATCAATGGAGTACCGAGAACGGACACGGCATATTCCAAGGAAGCAATGGCCTCATCAAAAGCTGTATTTCCTGCAGATCGCACTTCGAAGAGCTCACCAGAACCACAGGCAAACAACCAGCTGGGATCTACCCGGGAATCCGCACAGGACAA
>Ga0315908_10003406_pt1 | contig 11516 bp, 10 predicted proteins | sample LakEriMetagenome_12_FD_203520 | JGI IMG/M metagenome (GOLD analysis project Ga0315908, IMG submission 203520) | Freshwater fungal communities from buoy surface, Lake Erie, Ohio, United States - Buoy 4 MA124 | ecosystem: Environmental > Aquatic > Freshwater > Lake > Lake biofilm | place: USA...
TGAGGTGCCAGTGCCACAAGGGGAGCGATCCAGCATGCCCTTCCAGGTTTCAGGATCTGCGGTTAAGTTATCGCCTGTAAGTACAGCAGAGTTTTGTGCTTGCTTACCAGGCTCACGATCACCGTTGTGCAGAATAACGATGCCGACTTTGTTAATGCTTGGATTTTCTGGATGCTCAAACTGAAGCTGCTTGTTAACTGCGTACTTGATTGCCGCGCCAGCACGTGTGATTGCTTTAGCGTTTTCTGGCTTAATCTCAAGTCCAACGTTGGCAATGTTGGTTTGGGCAAAGAACTGTCCACCAAAAACTAAGTCTATTGGAATTGGACCGTATTCCGGAACATCAACAACTTTGTCAATGTAAACCGTAAAGGCTGGAACGTTTCTAATTGAGACATCGAGGACTTTGCCATCTTTGCAACGCGCAAGAACCGAAATCGTTCCAACCGCAGTATCGATAGTGACGGTGGTTTCAGGCTCTTGCATCTTTACGATGCCTTTTTCTAGGGCAGCTGTGACTGCGCACATTGTGTTACTGCCCGACATGGCTGTAAAGCCACCTTGCTCCAGAACAATGATTCCAAAATCAGAACCTTTGCTAACTGGCGGAAGAATAAACACTGCACACAATGCTGGATAGCCGCGTGGTTCGTGCAAGATTGCGTGGCGGAACCAATCTAAATTGGCTTCACAGTAATCGAAACGCTCCTTCATAGTCTCGCCCTTAACCAGGTGAGCCATGTTCGTGATTACTCGACCGCCTTCGCCTTCAGCGTGGGCTTCGATGGTTTCAATAATCAATTTTTCAGCCATTGTTAAACCGTCTTTACTCCAGCAGCATTAAGTAGCTTTGCAAAGTGAGCCTTTTGTTCAACCGAAAGCGGCAGTCCTGGTGGACGAACCGGTCCAACACTTGCGCCAATTAGTTCGCAGCCAGCCTTGATACCTGCGTAATAGTTGACTGACTCCAAGAAGTCACAGATTGGCCAGATCTTCTTCCAGAGTTCGCGACCCTTTGCCAAATCATTGTCGACAGCTAGGGCGTTATAGAGCGCTACCGCTAGTTCGGGGATAACTGTTGCAGTTCCCCAGACTGAGGCTTCAGCACCGCTGGCTAGACCAAAGAAAGTCAGAGTGTCCCAACCGTTGAACGCTTTGATTTTGTCTGAGCGATTGGCCAGTAGGTCAGCCATAGTTACGGCATCACCTGAGGTGTCCTTTAGGTATTTAACTCCAGGAATGTCTCCGAGCTGTGCGATCTGTTCAGCGTTGAGAGTTACCCCGGTTGAACTTGGGATGTTGTAGTACATCACCGGAATAGAAATGGATTCCGCAACTGAGCGCATAAAGACCTGGAGTTCTGCAAAGTTAGGTGCTGCATAAAACGGTGGCAAAAGCATGACACCAGTAGAGCCAGACTTCTCGGCATGCTTAGCAAGTGAGATTGCTTCTGCAGTCGAGGTGGAACCAACGCCAGCAAAGACATGACAACGACCAGCAGCTGCTTCGTTAACTACTTCGAAAACACGACGGTATTCCTGGGGAGTCAGTGTCATGAACTCACCAGTTGTGCCGGTTGGAACTACGCCATGAATTCCAGCATCAACTAGTCGATTGATTTGGGCATGCATTGCAGGCTCATCAAGCGCACTGCCATCTGCTGTGAATGGGGTAGTTATGGCTGCGAGGATTCCGCGAATCTCAGTTGTCATGTTTTTACTTTCTAGGAATTAAACGATGTCGTTTTCAGTTACGAACATACGTTCGCGGGCAGAAAGGTGAGCTAGAGAATCGGCTGCAACACTTTTACCAATTTCGGTGGCATATGCAGCTTCAAAATCTTCCTTGGAATCAAACCAAAGTTCGGAAACTCCGTCATAAGCGCTGCCATCATCGGCGAGATTGAAAACAATCTTGCGAACTCCAGGCAAGGTTGCAGCCTTCTTGGAGTGATCAACTAACCACCACTGCTTAAAGTCATCGTGACTCATGTCTTCGCCACGCTTTAACAAAATGATCGCTTTAAACATTTACTTCACCTTCGTTACGCGAGCGTGTGGTCGTCCGCCAACTGAATAGACAATTGCAATAACCATTTCGTTAGCACGTGGGGCGTCGCCAATTGTGATCTCGGCCGAATCCATGTCATCGAATTCCCAACGGTCATCTTTGTTGCCAATTGGCATCGTTATCGAGGCGCCAGGTCCAGCAACTTTCTTAGTGCCAGGAATTATGTCTGCGCCGCCGCCGATAGCCGCGCGAACTGATGCGCCAAAGCGTGGATGCAAAACTGCAGCAGTGTGTTCAAGTTCGCCATCAGTTCCCACGATGGCGCCCTTGCCATAGCCGCGGATGTCTGCAGCACTTAGGCCCAGGGCTTCAAGAGCCTTAACGGCCCGATCGGCCAGAATCGCAGTTACTTCGATGCTCATCATTTCGAGCTCGGTTAAATCCTGAACCAAAGCCTTGCCAGCCAGGGGATTGGTAACCACTGCGGCGGCAATTACCTTGACGGTCGCCGGGGACACTGAAGTGCCACTTTCCCGCAGGGTTTCTTGAGTAGATACAACAATTGAGCGGATTTCAGTCATGGACATAACCTACCTCGCTAACCCTGTGCTCCACCCACTAGATTTGGGTATTACCGCAACAAGGAGAAATCATGACTAACCACATCACGCACTGGATCGACGGCAAGCTTTGGACAGGTAAAGCAGCCCGCACCGGTGAGGTTTACAACCCTGCAACAGGCAAATTGTCCGGAACGGTTGATTTCGCTTCAACTGCCGACATGGACGAAGCCGTTGCCGTTGCTAAGCGCGCTGGCGCTGAGTGGGCCGCTACTTCTCTTTCCAAGCGCGTGACCACTATGTTTGCCTTCCGCGAAATCTTGAACGCTCGCAAGGAAGAACTAGCTGCGATCATCACCGCTGAGCATGGCAAGGTGTTGTCCGATGCTCTTGGTGAAGTTATGCGTGGCCAAGAAGTTGTTGAGTTTGCTTGCGGCATCCCACATCTTCTAAAGGGCGGATATTCGGAAAGCGTTTCAACTGGCGTAGATGTTTACAGCATCCGTCAGCCATTAGGCGTAGTTGGAATCATTTCTCCGTTTAACTTCCCGGCCATGGTTCCAATGTGGTTCTTCCCAATCGCAATTGCTGCGGGTAACTCAGTAATTGTTAAGCCATCTGAAAAAGATCCAAGCGCTCAAAACTTCATCGCACAGATGTGGAAAGACGCTGGTCTTCCAGACGGTGTATTCAACGTTGTGCATGGTGACAAGGAAGCAGTCGATCGCATCCTTACTCATCCAGACATCAAGGCTGTTAGCTTCGTTGGCTCAACTCCAATTGCTAAGTACATCTACGAAACCGGTACTGCACATGGCAAGCGCATCCAGGCACTAGGTGGCGCAAAGAACCACATGGTCGTGCTTCCAGATGCAGATCTAGACCTTGCTGCTGACTCAGCCGTTAACGCTGGCTTTGGTTCCGCAGGCGAGCGCTGCATGGCGATCTCAGCCCTTGTTGCAGTTGGCCCGATTGCAGATGACTTGATTTCAAAGATTGAAGACCGCATGGGCAAGATCGTGACTGGCGACGGAACTCGTGGCACTGACATGGGCCCACTTGTTACTGGCGTACACCGCGACAAGGTCAAGGGTTACATCGACACTGGTGTTGCTGAAGGCGCGACAGTTGTTGTTGATGGCCGCGACGTAGTTCCAGATAGCGATGGTGAAGGTTACTTCATCGGACCAACCCTGTTTGACAACGTAACCAAGGACATGACGATCTACAAGGAAGAAATCTTCGGACCAGTTCTTTCCGTAGTTCGCGCTGATACTTACGAAGAAGCGCTGAAGTTGATCAACGATCACCCATACGGTAACGGAACTGCAATCTTCACTAACGATGGTGGCGCAGCTCGCCGCTTCCAGAATGAAGTTGAAGTTGGCATGATCGGCATCAACGTGCCAATCCCTGTGCCAATGGCTTACTTCTCATTCGGTGGCTGGAAAGCATCACTATTCGGCGATACCCACGCACACGGAACTGAAGGCGTTCACTTCTTTACTCGTGGCAAGGTTGTAACCAGCCGTTGGTTAGATCCAAGCCATGGTGGATTGAACCTTGGCTTCCCAACAAACGGGTAGGCATCGCAAGCGATCTGACGGTCGCACACTTGGAATCTTTGCTGTTGCCCTAGGAACGATTATCTGGGGCACAGTGGGTCCAGTTGTAAAGCTTTTCCCAGAAGGTACGGAATTTCAGTATTCCTTGATTCGAAATCTCAGTGGAACAACTGCGCTCTGGTTATTTGTTTTGTTATCCAAAAACAAGAAGCGCTATACCAAGGAAGACATAGTTCCAATTTTGGTTGCTGGCACCGGCGCTGCATTGTTTTTCCCACTTTTCATCTTGGCATTTCAGTTAACCGGCGTTGGCGTAGCAGCCGTTGTATCAATTGGTGTCGCTCCGATCTTTGTTGGCTTGATTGCTTGGATTGCATTGAAGCAACCACCAGGAAAGCAGTGGGCCATCGGCACACTTATCGCGGTTACTGGCGTGGTTGCACTTAATTGGCCGAGCGGAGATAACACTGTAAGCATTCTCGGCGTGGCTTTTGCAATGGCTGCCGCATTCGGTTATTCAATGCAAGCAACTGGAATGGGCATGATTTCCAAGCGTCACACCCCGTTTCAATGTGTTGCTCCAATGTTCACAATCGGAACAATTTTTCAGGCGCCACTTAGCTACGGCAAAGACTTTAGTTTTTTGCAAGACCCCATCTTGCTAATGGGAGCACTTTACGGTGGCATAGTTACAGTTGCACTCGCTTACGCAGTCTTTATTTATGGAATTGCCCGAATTGGTGCGGCGACTGCAGTCACCGTTGGATTGATGGAGCCACTGACTGCATCGATCTTGGGGGTAGTCCTGTTGGGAGAGACCGTATCTGCCATTGGCATAGTCGGATCGGTACTAATCCTCGCCGGATTAGTAGTGGTCAGTAGACCACCGAAAGAACCGGCTCAACTAGTTACTTAAGACTTATTTCTCTTCAGTTGAGTCATCTTGCTTATCGACGAATGAAGCGATCAAGAAAAGTACGCCAGCTGCAAGAACTGGGATTGTTATCACTAGCTCAGAGTTTTCACCAGATTCGGTGTTTGTTGTGGCCAATGCATTTAGCACAGACAAGCCGATAAGAATTAATGCAACGAATCGAGTGCGGCGCTTGTAGCCGTAGATTGCAAGCGGCGCAGTCAAGGCAAACATCGCAGTAGTAATGATCGGTCCGTTTGAATTCAGAATCGTGTTCCACCAACTTGGTGCTAGCGATTGCCAAAGCAATAATCCCAGAACCGACATGGACCAAATCATCAGCAATGGGAATGCAATCATTGGGCGACGCCAGGCTAGCCAGCAACCAATCACCATCGGGAACAACCAAGCTGAGGTAAAGGCAAGTCCAAACAAACCAGAATGATCTGCCAAAGTTTGATTAATGGTTACTAAGCCGCCAATAACAGCGAAGGCAAGAACTAGATACAGCGCGAGCTTACGTACATTCTCCATAGTTTCACCTTACGAGTTTTGCCAGTGTTCCATTCGCAACGACATCAACTGCAGCCTGCATGTCAGGTGCCAGGAAGCGATCTGGTCCGGGTCCTGGACTGGTTTTTCGCAATTCTGCTACGGCAGCCCCAGTTATTGGTGATGGATGCAGGGGTGACCGTAGGTCAATTGCCCGAGCCGCTGTCATCAATTCAATGCCAACAATCTTGGTCAGGTTATCGATGGCTTGGCGAAGTTTGCGAGCCGAACTCCAACCCATAGATACGTGGTCTTCTTGCATGGCAGAACTTGGAATTGAATCCACGCTGGCAGGGGAGGCAAGACGTTTGTTTTCGGAAACTAATGCAGCTTGCGTGTATTGCGCGATCATCAAGCCAGAATCAACACCTGGATCATCAGCTAAGAACGGTGGCAGGCCGTGGGAACGAGCTTTATCGAGCATGCGATCAGTGCGACGTTCACAAATTGAACCAAGGTCTGCCGCAGCAATTGCCAAGAAATCCAAAACATAGGCAACTGGTGCGCCATGAAAGTTTCCATTGGATGAAACTCTGCCGTCTGCAAGTACCACAGGGTTATCAACGGCCGCAGCAAGTTCGCGCGTTGCAACCAAAGTTGCATGCGTGATGGTGTCGCGCACTGCGCCGGTGACTTGTGGGGCGCAGCGAAGTGAATAAGCATCTTGCACGACAGAAGTGTCATCTATATGTGATGCCACAATTGGACTGCCCTTCAAAACATTCAGCATGTTTGCCGCGCTTAGTGCCTGGCCCGGATGTGGGCGAAGCGGTTCATGTAACTCTGGCAAGAAGACTTTGTCAGTACCGAGAAGAGCCTCAACACTCATTGCAGCAGTCACATCAACTGAGTCACAAAGCATGGTCAGATCCGAGATCGCCATGATCAACATGCCGAGCATGCCGTCGGTTCCATTGATTAGCGCTAGACCTTCTTTTTCCCGAAGTTCAACTGGCGTAATACCTGCAGCTTTAAGCGCATCAGATGCTGGTGTGATTCGACCCTGGCTATCTACAACTTCACCTTCACCCATAAGCACGAGAGCGCAGTGAGCTAGTGGCGCTAAGTCGCCACTGCAACCAAGCGAACCAAATTCATAGACTGCTGGCGTAATGTCAGCATTCAAGATTGCAGCCATAGTTTCAACAACGATTGGGCGAACTCCTGTATGACCCGAGCAAAGAGTCTTCAGGCGCAGTGTCATCAAAGCACGAGTAACTTCACGTTCCACCAAGTTGCCAAGCCCAGCGGCGTGGGAGCGAATCAGTGACTTCTGAAGTTGCACTCGGTATTCCGGTGAGACGTGACGATTGGCAAGCGCGCCAAAGCCAGTGGAGATTCCATAAACCGGTTCACTGGAAGCAGCTAACGCATCAACCCGACTGCGAGTGTGTGCCACGGCTTCGATGGTTGCTGGCGCAATCACAACCTTGGCATCATGGCGGGCAACGGCCAACACATCTTCGAATGTCATTCCAGTGGTATTGATAACCACTTCAGTGCGACTCATGCGATATCTCCTTTTGTGAAAATGACATTTCCATCTTTCCAAGTAGTGCTGATTAGCGGTACGCCTGGGCGGTAAGCCAAGTGAATGTAGCTTGGCGCATTAAGTAAGGCAAAGTTTGCTCGAGCGCCGATTGATAAATGACCAATGTCGTCGCGTCGCAGTGCAATCGCGCCACCCATAGTTGCTGCAAATAGTGATTCATCCACTGTCATGTGCATCTCGCGCACAGCCAGGGCAATACAGAACGGCATGTTTGTTGTAAATGAACTGCCGGGATTGCAATCAGGGGAGAGCGCAACGGCCGCTCCAGCATCTAGTAAGTCGCGACCACGCGGATAGTGCGGAGCCCGAGTACTGAAATCTGCACCAGGAACTAACCCAGCTACTGTGCTACTTGCCGCAAGGGCACTGATGTCATCGTCAGTTAAGTAGGTCAAGTGATCAGCTGACGCGCAATCTAATTCGATAGCCATTGCAACGCCATCGCCTTGTTCCAACTGGTTCAAGTGAATCCGAGGATGCAAACCCTTTTTGATTCCTGCTTCTAGAATTCGGCGCGATTGCTCGGTGGTGAAAGCACCGCGATCACAGAACACATCTATCCACTTTGAATGTGGCGCGCAGGCCTTAAGCATTTCGCCAACGACAAGATCGACATAAGCATCAGGGTTGGCTGCGAATTCAGGCGCAACTACGTGCGCGCCAAGGTAGGTGACTTCATCAGTCAGTTCAGCAGCAATTCGCAAACTTCGTTCTTCAGTTGCAACATCAAGTCCATAGCCAGACTTAATTTCAATTGTTGTTGTGCCAGATTCCTGCATTTCTTTGATCATGCTTTGGGCAACCGTGCGAAGTTCGGCGTCACTTGCTTTGCGCGTTGCCTCAGTAGTTACCTTTATGCCGCCTGCAGAGTAAGGAACGCCAGCCATTCGTGCTGCAAACTCTTCTGATCTATCTCCGGCAAACATGATGTGGGAATGGCTGTCTACAAATCCTGGAATCAGACTTCGTCCACCAACATCAGTTTTGGCAACACTGGAATCTGCCTGGCTAGATTGACCAACCCAGCTCACGATTCCATCCGTAACGGTTATCGCTGCATCGTTGATAACACCAAGTTGTCCATCACCAAGGGCTGAATTGTTGGTAACAAGTTGACTGATGTTTGTGAGCGTAAACGATTTAGTCATGGTTAAAGTAAGTCACCATTTGCACTCTTGGCTTCATGGGAATGCGGTTGCATTGGAATGTGAACATTCCTTTCAGCAGCAACTTCAATTGCCTTGTCGTAACCCGCATCCACGTGACGAATCACGCCCATACCTGGATCGTTAGTTAGAACTCGAGCTAGTTTCTGAGCAGCAAGTGGTGTGCCATCTGCAACTGAAACTTGGCCAGCATGAATTGAGCGACCAATACCAACGCCACCACCATGATGAATTGAAACCCATGATGCACCTGATGAGATGTTGATCATGGCGTTAAGCAGTGGCCAGTCAGCAATTGCATCGGAACCATCAAGCATTGCTTCAGATTCGCGATACGGAGAAGCTACGGAACCACAATCCAAGTGATCGCGACCGATAACTATTGGCGCACTAACTTCGCCACTGGCAACTAGCTCATTGAAGGCTAAACCTGCTTTGTCACGTTCGCCGTAACCAAGCCAACAAATCCGAGCTGGTAGACCTTGGAAGGCTACGCGATCTTGCGCCATATTGATCCAGCGACGCAAGTGATCGTTTTCTGGGAATAGATCAAGGACTGCCTTGTCTGTGCGAGCTATATCTTTTGGGTCGCCTGAGAGCGCAGCCCAACGGAATGGGCCCTTACCTTCACAAAACAGCGGACGAATATAAGCCGGAATGAAACCAGGGAATTCAAACGCGCGGTCATAGCCACCCTTGCGAGCTTCATCGCGAATGCTGTTGCCGTAGTCAAATACTTCAGCGCCCTTATCCATGAAACCAACCATGGCTTCAACGTGTCTAGCCATAGATTCTTGCGCGAGCTTAGTGAATTCATCAGGCTTGTTATCTGCATACTCACGAGCATCGGCAAAGTCCATGCCAGCTGGAATGTAGTAAAGCGGGTCATGGGCTGAAGTCTGATCTGTGACGATGTCTGCATCAACATCCATAGCAAGAAGTTTTGGAAGTACTTCTGCGGCATTGCCAACTAATCCAACGGATAGTGGGCGACGTGCTGCTTTGGCATCAAGGCAGCGACGTACTGCATCTTCAAGGTCGTCCGCGATCTCATCTAGGTAGCGAGTTTCAACTCGTCGCTTCAGTCTTGTCGGATCAATGTCAATCATTAAGCAGACGCCATCGTTCATAGTTACGGCCAAAGGCTGTGCGCCACCCATGCCACCACAGCCACCTGTGATGGTTAACGTGCCAGCCAAAGTGCCACCAAATTTCTTGGCGGCCACTGCAGCGAAGGTTTCATAAGTTCCTTGCAAGATTCCTTGGGTTCCGATGTAGATCCAAGAGCCGGCAGTCATCTGGCCATACATGGTCAATCCCATGTGCTCTAAGCGACGAAACTCTGGCCAAGTTGCCCAGTCACCTACAAGGTTTGAGTTAGCAAGAATTACTCGCGGCGCCCATTCGTGAGTCTGGAATACGCCAACTGGCTTTCCAGACTGCACCAACATGGTTTCGTCGTTCTCTAAGTTTGTGAGGGTGCGCACGATTGCATCAAAGGATTCCCAGTTACGCGCAGCTTTACCGGTGCCACCATAGACGACTAATTCATCTGGGTATTCAGCTACTTCTGGATCAAGGTTGTTCTGCAGCATTCGCAATGCTGCTTCCTGCTGCCACCCTTTGGTCGTCAAAGTAGTGCCCCGAGCGGCTCTGACTGGGCGCGGTCCTGAAGTCATGTGATTCCTTTGGCTATTTAGTACTAATCGAGGTTACTCCAGGCGGTAGGCCAGATCTCAAGGATCCCAAAAGGCTATGGTTGAGGCGTTGAAAGGGTGAATATGACAAACCTTCCCGTTGATGAGTTTTGGCCGCGTGCGGGGCATTGGCTCGAAGCTGGCTCTACTGCCGAAAAAACCAACATCACTGTTATTGGAGTCGGTGCGCACTTAACATCACTTACGCCAACTGGCGCAGACAAAACTCCTGATGCAATCCGCGAGGCTATGTATAGGTACTCAACTTATTCGTGGGCACATGATTTAGACATTGCTTCAGTTTCAGTTCGTGATGCCGGCAACATTCCTGATCCAGATTGGGAAGAAGGCGAAGCAAGGGTTTTCGCAAAGATGGATGAACTTCGCGGTAAGCAAGATCTTCTCGTTGCTCTTGGTGGCGACAATGCAATTACATATTCGGTCGGCAAAGGTTTGTGGGCTGACGAAATCGGCAAAGCAGGACTGATCACGATTGATGCGCATCACGATATTCGCGAAGGCATCAGCAATGGCTCACCAGTTCGCCGCTTGATTGCCGCCGGCTTGCAGGGTACTCACATAGTTCAAATTGGAATTAGCGATTATGCGAATTCGCCCGAGTATGCCCGTCGCGTGAAGGAATACGGCATAACGGTAATTACCCGAGCCGAAATGCGCAGCCGTTCACTCGAAGACATCATGGCCCAAGCAATCAGCATTGCTGGAGCCAGTGGGGGACAGATTCACTATGACCTGGATGTCGATGTTTGTGATCGGGCCGTTACACCTGCCTGCCCAGCTGCCACCCCTGGCGGTTTATCGGCTGATGACGTAAGAGAACTGACATTCTTGGCGACATCTCACGCGAGTGTGACTAGCATGGACATTACTGAAATTGATGCCACGATTGATTCAGCGGATGAACGAACGATTCGTCTTGGCGCATTATGTGTTTTGGAAGCTGCAGCTGGCGTTGCCAGTCGCTAATTAGGTAAAGGAACGAAATGACAACGCTAAAGAACTTCATCAACGGCAAGTTCGTAGATTGCTCAAGCAACGAAACTATGTCGTTTGAAAATCCAGCAATTGGTCAGGTTTACGGAACTGCTCCGCTTTCTCGCGGAGCTGACGTCGACGCTGCATTTAAGGCTGCCAGCGATGCCTTCCTAGGTTGGAAGCGCACCGCACCAGCAGACCGCTCACTTGCGCTGTTCCGTATCGCAGATGCCATGGAAGCTCGCGCCGATGAAATTGTTGCTGCCGAAATTCAAAACACCGGTAAGCCACTTTGGTGGATGCGCGATGCCGAATTCCCACAGTGCGTTGACCACACTCGTTTCCATGCAACTATGGCGCGCAACTTGCCAGGTTGGTCCACAGGTGAATTCCTAAGTGGTTACGACTCAACAGTTCGTCGCGAACCAGTTGGTGTTTGTGCTCAGGTTGCACCGTGGAACTACCCACTGCTTATGGCCGTTTGGAAGTTCGCGCCAGCACTTGC
>Ga0315908_10003407_pt1 | contig 11514 bp, 7 predicted proteins | sample LakEriMetagenome_12_FD_203520 | JGI IMG/M metagenome (GOLD analysis project Ga0315908, IMG submission 203520) | Freshwater fungal communities from buoy surface, Lake Erie, Ohio, United States - Buoy 4 MA124 | ecosystem: Environmental > Aquatic > Freshwater > Lake > Lake biofilm | place: USA...
CGTAAAGCTGGACTTGTGGACCACATTCTTGGGGCACATGGCAACACCAACGTACAAGGTGAAGAACAACAAAAACTGGACGTCGTGGCCGATGAGCAGTTCATTAAAGCCTTTGAATATGGAGGTGAAGTATGTGGAATTGCTTCTGAAGAGAATGATGATTTTGTCGCATTTTCCTCTGAATCCGCAAAAAACGGAAAATATGTTGTGTTGTTTGATCCTTTAGATGGTTCATCCAACATCGATGTGAATGTATCCATCGGAACCATTTTCTCCATATATCGCCGGATTACCGCTGTAGGAACTGAGGCGACCATTGACGATATGCTTCAACCAGGTTCGGAACAAGTCGCCGCAGGGTATGTATTGTACGGCTCTTCCACTATGCTTGTGTACACCACAGGTCGTGGCGTGAATGGCTTCACACTTGATCCTTCTATCGGTGAATTTTGCCTCTCCCATCCTGACATGAGGATGCCTGAAACAGGTCGTCTTTATGCCATGAATGAAGGAAACATCAATATCTGTGAACAAGGATTGCGCGACTATGTGGCCTACTGTCAGAGTTTTGAGAATGACAAGGGCGCGCCCTATTCTGGACGTTATATCGGTTCCTTGGTGGCCGATTTTCACCGCAACATGATCAAAGGCGGAATCTATATTTATCCTGATACAACAACATCACCTGAAGGGAAATTGCGCCTCTTGTATGAATGTAATCCCTTGGCATTTATCGCTGAACAAGCAGGTGGAATTGCAAGCACGGGTAGAAGACGCATCATGGACTTGAAGCCTACACGCCTGCATGAACGTGTTCCATTTTACATCGGTTCGAAACAAATGGTAGAGAAAGCCATGAGTCTACTCAAGTAATGGAGATCCGCGAACTTAAAAAAGCGTTTACTACCCTCCCGCAGATTGACACCACGGCCAATGCCCTTCAATTTGCAGGTGCTCATATCCATTGGAAAGGACTTGTTGGTTCTGCCCGAGGATTATGCGCGTCAGCCTTATCTGAACAAATTCCGGGTCATCATCTTTTTATCTTACCTGATAAGGAAGAAGCTGCCTATTTTTTAAATGACCTCGAGGGCCTTTTTCCTGACGATAAACGTATTTTATTTTATCCCGCATCGTACCGCGTACCTTACCAACTTGAGGACACCGACAATGCCAACGTGGTGTCACGCGCTGAAGTGCTTGAGCGCATCAACAATGGGACTAACGTCCGCGTCGTGACCTATCCGCAGGCTCTATTCGAAAAAGTCCCAACACAAAAGAAGTTAAGCGACAACACATTACGTGTAGAAGTAGGAAAAAATTATTCCATTGACCTCATCAATGAGTTGTTGTTGGAATACCATTTCGATCGTGTTGACTTCGTCTATGAACCAGGACAATTCTCAATTCGTGGAGGAATCGTCGATGTGTTTTCCTATGCCAATGACAATCCATTTCGTATCGAGTTTTTCGGCGATGAGGTGGAATCCATTCGCACCTTTGATGCTGGAAATCAGTTGTCACTCGTCACTCATAAGCATTTCAACATCATCCCTAATGTACAAGGTCAACTCAACCTTGAAGGGAATGGGAGCTTTTTCGAGTTCCTCGGTCAGCACGTTACCATTTGGGCTTCTTCGGTAGAGCAATTCAGCGCCATCATTGACAAAGAATACAAGCGTGCTGTGAAGATTCACTCCGAGTTGTCGGATACCGTGAAACGCACCTTACCAGGAGATTTGTACATGCATCCTACTGAAATTCAGGAGGTATTGGAGAAACAATGTACCATTGAATGGGGTCCGGATTATTATTTCAAGTCCGATTTTACCTGTGCATTCGACTTCCTTCCGCAGCCAAGTTTCAACAAAAATTTTGACCTTCTGCGAAGCGATTTGGCGGCGCATGCAGAGAACGGTTTCACCAACCTCATCTTTTCGAATCAGCCAAAACAGATTGATCGCTTGTTTCAAATCTTTGAAGATATTGGTGGAGGAACAGATTTTAATCCGATGCCCTTGGCCTTGCACGAAGGGTTTATTGCTCCTTCACTGAAACTAACGTGTTATACCGACCACCAGCTGTTTGAGCGCTACCATCGCTTCCGTTTAAAAGAAGGATTCAGACAGGCTAAGCAAGCTCTTACACTGAAAGAAATCTACAACCTTCAGAAAGGCGATTACGTGACTCATATCGATCATGGCGTGGGTCAGTTTTCGGGCTTGGAGACCATAGATGTGAATGGCAAACCCCAAGAAGCCATTCGACTACTTTACAAGGATGGCGATGTGCTTTATGTAGGCATTCACTCCTTGCACCGCATCTCAAAATTCACCGGTAAGGACGGTAGCGTCCCGAAGATGAACAAGTTGGGAACGCAAGCATGGGCGACACTGAAGAACAAGACCAAGAAGAAAATTAAAGAATTGGCCTTCGATCTCATTCAGTTGTATGCCAAACGAAAGTCACAGCCAGGATTTGCCTTTCATGAAGACACCTATCTACAGAACGAGCTTGAAGCATCGTTTATGTACGAAGATACTCCCGATCAGCTGAAAGCCACTCAGGCAATCAAAGAGGACATGGAATCACCAACACCGATGGATCGTTTGATTTGTGGAGATGTTGGATTTGGAAAAACCGAAGTCGCCATTCGCGCAGCATTTAAAGCCGCTACAGATGGAAAGCAAGTCGCGGTGCTTGTGCCAACGACCATTTTGTCCATGCAGCATTACCGCAGCTTCAAAGAGCGATTGAAAGATTTTCCTGTGACTGTTGATTATGTCAACCGCTTTAAATCTGCCAAGGAAACCAGTGAAACCGTCAAAAAACTGGCAGAAGGGAAAATTGATATATTAATTGGCACCCATGCCATTGTTGCTGAGCGTATTAAGTTCAAAGACCTCGGGTTGATGATCATCGATGAAGAGCAAAAGTTTGGTGTTTCGGTGAAAGATAAACTGAAGACATTGCGCGCTACGGTCGACACCTTAACACTCACAGCCACTCCCATTCCACGTACCTTACAATTCTCGTTAATGGGAGCTCGTGACCTTAGTATCATTAACACCCCACCACCTAACAGGCAGCCTGTACTAACTGAGATTATTCAGTTTAATGAAGAAATTATCCGCGATGCTGTTGCGTATGAAGTTAGTCGTGGTGGTCAAGTTTTCTTTGTCAACAACCGCTTGGCCAACATCAAAGAAATATCAGGAATGCTACAGCGCTTGTGTCCTGGCGTTCGTGTTGGAATTGGTCATGGCCAAATGGATGGTCAACAATTGGAAAAAGTGATGATGGACTTCATCAATGGTGAGTACGATGTGCTACTTGCTACGACCATCATCGAGTCAGGCATTGATATTTCTAACGCCAACACCATTATAATTAACGACGCACACAACTTTGGGTTGAGTGATTTGCACCAGTTGCGTGGCCGCGTTGGGCGAAGCAACAAAAAAGGATTCTGCTATTTGGTAGCTCCGAAATTCAGCATATTGACCTCAGACTCTAGAAAGCGACTTGAGGCCTTGGTTCAATTCTCCGATTTAGGATCTGGGTTCAATATCGCCATGAAAGATCTTGACATTCGTGGAGCGGGGAACATGCTCGGTGGCGAACAAAGCGGTTTCATCTCTGAAATTGGATTCGAGATGTATCAAAAAATCTTGAACGAGGCCATTGAAGAGCTTAGAGAAAATGAGTTTAAAGAGTTGTTTGACGAACGCACTACCGATAGCATGCTTCAATTTGTGAAAGACTGTAACATGGAAACTGACTTGGAAGTGCGCATCCCCGATGACTATGTCAACAATGTCGCAGAGCGCTTGAGTTTATACCAAGAAATGGACAACCTACAGGACGAGGCAGCATTAGAAAAATTTGCTACATCCTTGATTGACCGCTTTGGTCCACTTCCGAGACAGGTGAAAGAACTAGTGCTTTCGTTCAAAATGCGTTGGTTAGCGGAAGAACTTGGCATTGAACGTTTGGTGATTAAATCAGGAAAAATGGTCGGGTACTTTCTTGCGAATCCACAATCTCCATTTTTCGAAACAGAAGCATTTCAAACCCTATTGCAAAATGCACTTAAACTAGGTGATAAATGCCGCTTGGCCGAGCAAAACGGTAGACTTCGGATTGTGTTTACCCGCATTAGTCACATCCGGGACGCATACGAACAACTCCAACTCTTGCGGAACGAATAAAATTAATGTAATTTCACTAAAATTTCAAAAACATCGTTTCATACAATATTATGAAAAAGTTTATCTTTTTAATCGGTCTTCTTGCTTTGCTAATCAGTTCATGTGGAACCCACAAAGGATTGCACTTTATGGGAGCAAATCTCAATCAACAAATCGTTCAAACAAGCAATGTAGTTGATAAATCAGAGGAGGTGATTGCTAGTGATGAACTTCGTTTGAACAACAGAACGACCATTCAAACTCAAACAACAGATGCTGAAATTGAATCCATTTCTAAAGAAAAAGCTGCCTATCCGGACACAACAGATACAGCCGAAGAACCAGAAATGTCATCCGAAGAAGCTAGCGAGGCTGTACAGCAAGCAATGCGCAGTGAAAAAATTGCTAAAACAGCAAAAAATTTGGGTATTGCTGGAATCGTCACTATGTGGTTGAGCTTTCTTTCAATCGTTGCTTTACCACTTATGATCGCTTCTTTAATTTGTTATTTGAAGGCAAACAAGGCCAGATACAATACAGAGCAAGGAGTTAAATCCCTAAAAACAGCAAAAAAACTGTTGATCTTTTATGGTATTGTGGTCGCCGCGGCTATACTTTTGACCATTGTGCTTATTCTACTCTTAATCTAATTCCTATCTTTATTCTTCATGGGCAATCGTGCCTTTGTATCTGTCACCAATGATTTGTACACCGATAACCGTGTGAACAAAATCTGCATGTTTTTGATAGACCAAGGGTACCAAGTTACACTCATTGGGCGAGTAAGAAAAGACAGTTCGCCCTTAACCGATCGCCCTTACGCCACGAAGAGATTCAAATTGCTTTGGGAAAAAGGTCCGAAGTTTTATGCGGCTTACAACCTTCGCCTGTTTTTTTACCTACTTTTTCGTCGTACGGATCTACTTGTAGCGAACGACCTTGATACCCTAGCCGCAAATTACATCGTGTCGAAATTTAAATTCAAAACTCGTTTGGTATACGATAGTCATGAATACTTCACCCAAGTGCCCGAGTTGATTCATCGGCCAAAAACACAAAAAATTTGGGAACGCATTGAAGGATTCATCTTTCCACGATTAAAAACTGTATACACCGTAAATCAATCCATTGCTCGAATTTATGCTGAGAAATATGGTAAACATGTTCAAGTCGTGCGTAATATTTCGCCCAGTTGGAAACCAAAAAGCATCCCATCTAGAAAAGAACTTGGACTGCCGGAACATCAATTTTTGATCATCCTACAGGGAGCTGGGATAAACATTGACAGAGGGGCTGAAGAAGCAGTAGAAGCAATGAAACTTCTCATAGATGTTACGCTACTTTTTGTTGGTAGCGGAGATGTCATTGAAAAGCTGCAAGAAAAAGTGAAAGCCGAGCAACTAGAGCATCGTGTGTTGTTTTTCGGTAAACGTCCGTACAATGAGATGATGGCCTTTACACAGCACGCCGATCTCGGTTTAACATTGGATAAACCGACTAGTGATAATTACCGGTATTCTTTACCGAATAAAGTCTTCGACTACATACACGCAGAAACACCGATCATTGGGACCAATCTCGTCGAAGTAGCACATGTCATTTCTACCCATCACGTTGGAACTGTTCTTCCCGATCTCACACCAGAAAACTTGGCTAGCGCAATTCGTCATTATCAGGAACACCCTGATGTATTGCTCACCCAAAAAGCCAACTGTCGTGTAGCTGCAACATCCGAAAACTGGGAAAAAGAACAAGAAATACTCAAGAAAATCTATCCGAGCCTTGAGCAATAAACACCTACATATCGTTTGTCTCGATGTGCCTTTTCCTGCGGATTACGGTGGAGCCATTGACATGTTTTACCGGATTCAAGCGTTACATTCATTGGGTGTGAATCTAACAATGCATGTCTTTGAATATGGCCGCGGAAAGCAACGAGAACTTGAGAAGTATGGCACCGTGAAGTACTACAAGCGGACAAAATCCATTTTTCACCTCTTTACAAAACGACCATTCATTGTGCAGTCCAGAATGTCGAAAGAGCTGCTTAAGGAATTAAGTCTTGATGAAGATCCGATTTTATTCGAAGGATTGCACACCTGCGGAATGCTTGAATTTGCCTCCATTCAACACCGAATGACCTTTGCCCGAATGCACAATGTTGAGCACGAGTATTACCTCGGATTAACGATGGGTTCTACGTTTTTAAAACGCTGGTTTTTCAGACTGGAAGCGCGAAAATTACAGAGGTATGAAGCAATTCTTTCCAAAGCAAAACACGTGTTTGTCATCAAGGAAAGCGATAGATCACACTTCGTGAAGTACCAAGAAAACACCCTTTTTCTTCCGGCATCATTTCCACCAATTGAGGGAAGATTCGCAGCAATTAAACGCTATGCACTCATTCATGGAAATCTATCCGTATCGGAAAACGAACAATCAGTATATTGGATCTTGAACACGCTTCAAAAAGTCATGGATCCAACCTTTCCACTTGTTGTAGCTGGAAAAAATCCGAGCAAGAGATTGGTGGCATTTTGTGAAAAAATGAATGTTCAGATTCTTGCAAATCCTTCAGAGAAACAATTGAACACGCTTATCCAAGAAGCGCAAATTCATTTGTTGCATACGAACGTACCTTCAGGAATAAAGCTGAAGCTTCTCTCGTGCATCCACAGCGTTGGTCATGTGTTGGTGAATAGTCATCTGGTTCAGGGAAGTGGTTTGGCTCCATTCTGCACCGTGGCAGATGAACCAAAAGAGTATCGCTTGCATTTTGTAGGATTAAAAAATCACGAAATGACGAAGGAAAAATTTGACCAACGACATGCTTACATCATAACGCATTTTAACACCGCGGCGAACTGTCGAATTATTCTGCGTTTAATGGAGACCACACATGAGTAAATTCATCTTTCTTTTCAGCTTCCTACCTTTTTTCCTTTTCGGACAAATTTCTGGGGATTGGCATGCATCATTTACTATAGCTGGGAAATCCAATCGGATGGATCTTCAGATTTCTTTGACGCCAGAACCATCGGTTACCTTAACAAATCCGGACGCAAAAAAACCTGAGCCCATTCCAATGACGAATGTGGTGGTGACTGATTCATCTGTGTCCTTCAGTTACCAAAAAATAGGGCTGTCTTTCAACGGAAAATACGACCACGATGGCGGTACCCTAATGGGGGTGATGTCACAAAGTGATGTGCGCTGGACGGTTGTTTTTCGCAGAGAACTATTAGAAATTGCGAAAATCAATCGTCCACAGGAGCCCGTTGCACCTTTTGATTATTCCATCGAAGAGGTACTGATCAAAAATGGAGACATCGTTCTTGGCGCGACATTGACCCTTCCGAAGGATCAAATTCATCCATTTCCTATTGTTGTTCTCGCATCGGGAAGTGGTGCTCAAGACAGAAATTGCGAAATCATGGGGCATAAATCCTTTTGGGTTATAGCCGATTTTTTAGCACAAAATGGCATAGGTTGTTTGCGATTTGATGATAGAGGAGTTGGAAAAAGTACAGGAGTTTTCGCCAAGGCAAGTCTATTGGATTTCGGTTCGGATGTCAGTGCTTGTGTAAATTTCTTAGCGCAAGACGAACGATTTTACGATTGTCCGATAGGTATAGCAGGACATTCAGAAGGAGGTATGCATGCCTTGATTGCCGCAAAGAAAAACAAGTCTGTGGAATTTGTAATTGAGTTGGCAAGCGTTGGAACTAGTGGTAAAAATGTATTGATCGAGCAGCAGTACCTCATTCCATTAGCCGCAGGGAAAGATACCGCCTATGCCACTTGGAACAGGGATGTTTACGCTGGATTGTCAGAAATCATTGCGCGCTATCCACAGAAAAAGGCAAGCGATCGCATCGCGACATTTCTCGACACCATGTACCATCGGGCACCCGCTGATTATCAAGCGATGACCAACATGTTTAACTTTAAAGTTGGACTAAACGTCTTTCTCAACAATGAGTGGGGTAGGCAGTTCATCACCTTCGACACCGAGAAGTACCTGAAAAAATTGAAGATCCCCATTTTAGCCATCAATGGTTCTCGGGATATCCAAGTGCCTCCTTACCCTAATAAGCAAGGGTTCAGCACCCATTTCGCCAAGCAAACACAATCCATCTCTGAGGCGGTGATTATTGAAGGTTTGAATCATTTGTTTCAGCGGTGTGAACGTTGCGACATCATGGAGTATGGTGATTTGGAAGAAACCTTTTCACCAGAGGTACTTCAGAAAATCCGCGAGTGGATTTTTAGGACTTTATTTTCGGTTTTAAGACCTACTTCTCTACTTCGTTATCTCTGAACGCCGAAGGCATAAGGTCAGGAATTACCTTCAATACAAGTGGAAGCAACAAGGCCCCTCCAGGAAGAAGAAATATAGCGAGCGACGGCATTGACTTTACAAGATCTTTAAACTGCTCCTTCACCGTTTCTTTTTCTTCCGGTGTAAGATCGGTAGTGGTCGATTTTCGAATCAAGGCAACAAGCTCTTTACTTTGTTTCAATTCTGCTGCCAATTTGTCCTTATTACGTCCAAGAATTTTTACCCAGCGCTTTGATAAGCTTCCATACACTTTTTCAACGGAACTGTTGTCTTGTAGGAATGGGATTTTCTCAAAATTGCTGATGATGAATTGTTCCGTTAAAGCCAAAGATTCTTCGAGCTGACTTGATGTCAAACCTAAGTATTCCGTCAACTTTACCAAATGATCGCGTTCCTCATCGTGTGCTTCATGGTTGGAATAAATCACAAAAGAAGAAAGGTCGAGTAGAAAGCGTTTGAACAATTTATTTTCCTTCACATGACTTGTGAAATCGTCAAATGTAGCTCCAGCATTGAATCTCTTTTCGGCAATCTCTCGCTGCAAATCCGACAAGTTTGCTGAAGCCAGGAAGACCGAAAACATGATCCTTTCCTTTTCTTCGATGGCACCATCAGAATAAGCAGACAGGGTAATCGCCGTTAAGGCATTCATTGCTAAATCATCATAGTTGTAGAATGCTGTACGTTTCTTGTGCTGGACAAAGTCATTGTATAGAATGACATCCAAATAGATAAACACATTACTCAGGTAATTCACCCAAAACTTGTTCTCCAACAAGTTCATTTTAATATCTACCCGTTGCGTTAAGATGGATTCCAATTTTTCATTGGGACTTTCCTTCATAAAGAAACCAAACAGTTTCGAAATTTTTGAAGAATTATGATTTCCATAAAAGGTAACCAAGGAGTCAACAAACGCATTCTGTTCGAAGTCCTTTCCCTCATGGTAGGATAGGTAAACAAAAAGATGTGCTTCAAAAAGAAGGACTTTCAGTTTTTCATCCGCAGTCCATTTTTTGTCATTGACATTTTCGGCGAACAATAGACGTGAAGGAAATCCAAATGCTATGCCAGTGCGTCCAAGTGCAGCATGTAAAAACATCCCTTTGTCAAGACCTTCTGGTCGGACATAATTCACTTGAATCTGTTTTTTTTCTACAAGATCGAAGTACTTTTTTATCCACCCTTTTGATCCGGGCAATAGCAATTTTTCCACGATGTCAAATGTACAATAAAATCATTCTTGAGGCTATAACTCGTTTAGTCCACTTTGCTTCAAAAGAAATTGATAATTAAAACGATAAACGATACCACCATTTAAGTAACCCAACCCATAACCTACTTCTGCATAAACAGCAAATTGCTCCTTGAAATAATAACGAATTCCACCGAACAGTGTTGGGAATGGGGAGATTCGAGCACTCGTGTTTCCATAATTAAAGCCAGAGTTTTTGTCTCTATAGTCTCCTCTAAACTGAATCGCAACGGCAGCGCCTGCATAGACATCCATCTTCTCTACGTCAAAATCAAAGTGGTATGCACAGCGCCCCATGAGGGTGGTTCTATTCTGGACAGTATTCAAATATAATGTATTGGGGCTATAGTATAACTCATGTGCAATAACTCCACCCGCACCAAATCGACCGATACCAATGAGTCCAGTTATTCCTCTTTCATAACCCACTGAGAGTGGTCCAAGGGCATTAAGTTGTGCGCCAAAACCAGCCTGCAAATAATTACCATCTTTTTGAAAAGCCTGTGTATTTCCAACGTTGGATAAACAAACAAATAAAGCGAGTGCAATGTAATTTTTCATGATCATCTTTTATCAATGTTAAAATTAGATTGTTAAAGCCTACCGGCAACCACAAAGGCTTTCCGTTTATTAACGGCGAATTGTCCATTCAATGAGAACGCTTCGAACACAGCGATATAGGTGCCAATATTCGCCTTGTAGAGATCTTTTGTTATTCCATCCCACGACACACTTCCTGAAATTCCCAAGAGGTCATTGTTCAGGATTTTTTTTACCTCACGACCTTCATCATCATAGACTGTCAGGGTTCCCAACATACCAGGTTCAAGCAACGTATAATAGAATGCCATCACATCATGATATCCATCGTTGTCTGGTGAAATTACAGAAGAACTCAGTGAAAAATCTCCACCAATTTCACCTTGCATGTCTTGTGTGTTCTTCATACCGGGACTTGCAAAGCCATAGGCCTCAGCGGCAGAGTGCCAATTGCCTTTTTCATTGGAAGGTCCATCAGAATGAATCCGCTCTATAGAAACGCCATCTGTGCTTTCCAATAAAGGGAAATGCCAACTCGAGGAATAGGACACGGTATCCATCAATTGGTCAAAATAATACAACAGAACTGTGCCTGAATCGACTGCATACGTTGGTGTTTCACATGACACGAAACTACCTAGAACCGTAAATGGATAGTGCTCTTTCACAAAACTTGAATCGCTACCAAGCACGGCGTAACTGTTTGGTGCAAGGTAAAAATGGTCCGTAATCGTCTGAAAATTCTCAATAACTCCGTTGTCTACATTGGCCAACGTCCAATCCATTAAATCAATCCATTTGTCCGACTTATTGTATACTTCAATCCAATCTGAGCCACCAGTCAAAGGATCAAACAAAATTTCATTAATGATGAGATCACCTTTTTCAGGTGTTTGAGGCAAAACAAAGGTCGCATGGATATCTGTTTCGTTCATCCAACAGTCGGCAAGTTGACTCAATTCAATGCTGTACACCTGACCACCGATGAGGTTATCGGAAAAAATGAGCGTCATCATCGAAGGATGGTCACCATAGATTGCGCGTTTGTAAATGTTAAGTACAGGATTTGTCTCAATAAACGCATTTGCAAGATGTGTAGAATCCATTCCTTCATTAAAGAAAATTTGCAACACATTTGGTGCGAGGGGTACAACTTCAACTAGTAATGGCGCCTGACTATCGGGACT
>Ga0315908_10003409_pt1 | contig 11510 bp, 8 predicted proteins | sample LakEriMetagenome_12_FD_203520 | JGI IMG/M metagenome (GOLD analysis project Ga0315908, IMG submission 203520) | Freshwater fungal communities from buoy surface, Lake Erie, Ohio, United States - Buoy 4 MA124 | ecosystem: Environmental > Aquatic > Freshwater > Lake > Lake biofilm | place: USA...
ATTTTTCGTTGACCTCTACTAAAATGGCCTACTAATTTTCGGTAGTGTTCACTTCTTTCATCGTTTTCGATTAGTTCATACAAATCTAATAACCATCGATATACTTTCGGGATATTTTGAGTCATTGTTTCAACCACCTCAAAGGATTTTATGGCTGGGTCATACATTTTCAGTAAAGCAAAAGCCTCGCCAAGATGAAAGTGGGCTAACGGATAATGATACAAGCGATCAATAGCGTCTAAAAAATAGGAAATTGCTTCTTCATAATTACCTTCTTGGAGATATGCCATGCCTATTCCATGAAAAGCATACGGATTTTCAGGATCTTTTTTGATGATTCGGCTAAAACTTTCAATGGCTCCTTTACTATCCCGCATATTGTTTAAAAGCCTACCCATGTCAAGTAGAATCTCAATAGCGTCCGGATTTTCTTGCAAAGCACTTTGTAATAGTTTATGTGCGTTATCTGGTCGATTTAAACCCAATTGAACCTTTGATTCAAGCACATCAATATAACCGGCATTCATCAGTTTATTCTTCCTTACAAAATTCAGATATTCTTCAGCTAATTTGAATCTCTTGGTTTTTACAGCACAATTGATGGCTTCAATTAAGATCCTAAAATCAGGTTTTTCTTTGTTCTCAATTTCCAATAAAATTTCCAGTGCCTCCTCGTATTTACTTGCTGTGGCATATGATTTAGCCAAATAAAAATTATTTTCATTGATGATCCCTTTCAAATAATTCTCAGCATCTTGATGGGGCGCATTAAGATCTTCAATATATCCCAAATCGATTAATTGTTGAAGTGCGGTGTCATTTAAATCCGCATCTTGATGCTTTGGAATAACAATTTCACCTCCCGATTCTTTTCTATTCTCCCACGAATCAATGTACTTAATTTCCTTTTCATTTTCGTAGATATCAACTAAAGGTTTACCAACCATATCTCTTCCAATAGGCAAATCAAATAATGAAAGTAAGGTTGGTGTTATATCTAAAATGCTCGATCCATAAATACTATTTCCTTTTTTAATTCCAGGCCCTTTGATAGCAATCACACCATAAGGTGCATGCTCAATAGCCGGACCAGAAGGAACTTGCGGAACATGGGTTGGACGAAGATGATCGGAATGGAATCCATGGTCAGAAATCACCATAACAGTTGTATCATCATCCACCAATTTTAGCATTCTATCCAACATCATGTCATGGTAAACATAGGCACCAATTACAACATCTTTAAATAAATTGTATGCTTCGTCGGTTATACCCTTCATTTGAGGAGGATGATATTTCATAAAAGCATGACTAAAATGATCCATTGCATCGTGATAAACTGCCATAAAATCCCACGGTTCGGAAGTCATTAATTCAGTTGCTGTTGCATGAACAGTTGTTGCATGAGCCAGAAGTTTGGCAATGACATTTAATCGTTTATCGTGTTTTTTATCTAATGCTACTGCTTGAGGAACAAAAGGCATAATGAGGTTACCCGTTATTTCATACGGATGGACACGTAAATCCTTAACTTTATCCATAATTCTATCAGGATACACTGAACCTTCTGGAATTTTCCAATCGGCAATTTCAACGATTTCCTTGCCTACTTTTTCTTGATGAAATAGATTTGAAATCATACATCCATTAATGCTCTCAACTGGATTACTTGGCCACCACCCTACAACATTGGACTTGTAACCTTCTATGGTAAGCATATTCCAAATTGCCTTCACTTTTCGAGAATACGAGGACACAGGTCGAACACCACCTTGACCATCGGGCTCAACAAAACCTAAAACACCGTGATCAAATGGTCGAACACCCGTTGCCATAGATGTCCAAAGCATAGGTGAAAGTGGCGGGTCAATTGTAGCCAACTTGCCACGCACACCGTTATCCACAATACTCTTAATGGCAGGCATTAGGCCATTTGCCATCAATTTATCGATTATTTTCCAATCAGCTGAGTCCCAGCCAACCACTAAAACCTTATTTTTTTTCAATTTGCTGATTTTGTGATTCTTCCCATTCTTTTTTGGCTTTTTTCCATGCCCTTACACCAACATTACCTAATGCTAGCAACCCAAGTGATCCACCGGGAGGAACAATGTACTCATCGCCTTTTTGGTACTTTATGATAATCTTTTTATCGTTCATTTCAATTCACTTTATTTCTGTATAAATCTACTTTGATAACGCTAAGCAATTCCTCTATCGGAGTTGAAATCTCCAGAAAATCGATCATTTTTTTAAGTTCTACTTCGCTATTGCTTAGGAGTTGGCTATACTGAATATCAATATACGGTATATTATTGGTTTCAAAAAAGTGGTATGTTTTCTTGAGGTGCATTTCATAAATTGTTCGGAATTTTTCACGTTCCGAGGTCTGATCTTTACTTAACATTTTTTCTTGAGACCTCAAAACCTCCTCAATATCACGACGCATAAAAACAATCCGGTAATTCAGCGTTTTATCAATATAAAGGGGAAGGGGAGCTACAATTTTAACTACTTTTCCAACAGCCTCATGTAGAAATGAGTTATCGCGAACGATTCCTTTCACTGCTTCCAATTCGAAGTATCCTTCAGGGTTACTAACATCTTTTTGACGAATATCGTCTGATAAGATTTCCAAAGAAGACGCATTCAAAAGTTGCATCATCAAAGAAGTTCCAGAACGAGGCAAGCCGGTTACGATTGTTACTACAGACATAAAACAAATGAAAACAAAAATACTAAAATAGACGATAGGAAAACAAGTTTGTATCTTCGCTATTTACAGGGCTGCTTTACTTAAATATTATGGATATTGAATCGAAGGTAAAGGGAGGAATAAATACTTTTTGAAAAATAACACGCCCTAAACTCTGAAACTCCCCCCTTTTTTCTCACCTTCCGAATCGATTTGGGATTCAACAAACACTATGCCAAAAACTGTTAAATTAAATTCATTTTACTTTTTGTGGTCCAAGCAATTGTTAATGCTCGTTGCTTGGCAATTTCTACATTATCACCGACAAAATATTCATCAAGTGTACTGTTAAAGATCTTTATCCAACGCTCAAAGTGTTCTTCTTTCAAGGGCAGCCGCACATGTTTTTCAATCACATTTGTTGTGTAACCCGTTTCACCTAAAAGAACAAAACACCAAAAATCAATCATTCTAGGTAGGTGATTATCAAAATCTAATTTTTCAAAAAAAGGAGCAAGCAGGTCATCATGTAAAACATATTCATAAAATGAATGCACTAAAAATTCAACGTCTGCTCTCTCGTTCAATAGCCGTTTATCGTTCAATAGCTTTGTGATAACCGCCTCAATTTGTTCTACCACAGGTGTTTGACCATCATTCAGTATAACTAGCGGATTAAATTTCATTTTTTCTTCATCGGTCCACTGTTTATTAACTTTTTCCAATATTTGATCCCGAGACAATTTATCGCGCTGCATACATCTTGAAATCCTCGTTTCCAAAGGAGCCGTTACTAGTATCAGGTTATCGTAATTCTTGTGCGCTCCTGATTCATAGAGAATCGCAGCTTCTCCAAAAACAAGATCAGAGTTTGAATCATTTACGAACTGTTGAAAGTTTTCTCGAACCCTTGGGTGTATAATTTGATTAAGGCCTACTAATTTTTCAGTATTTTGAAATACTATTTCCGAAATATAAGTAGTGTTATACCTACCGTCGGAAAAAAAGGATTTTTCACCAAATAAATCAATGATTTCTTGTCGAACCACTGGTGAATTTGCTATAATTCTTTTTGCTTCTTGATCCGAATCAAACACAGGATAACCCATTTTAATACAAATAGATGCTATCAATGATTTCCCTGATCCGATACCACCAGTTATTCCAATAACCTTTTTCATTGTTTGTTGTTAGTAACCAATTCTGGCAGCGGCACTAGTGTTAGAGAAAAATTTGTTTTACTTCCCTGAATAGGTTTTAATAAAATTTCATCTTCTGACTTAATTTCAACTACAAAATCCCACTTTTCTTTTGGAAAGGAAATGGAAAGAGTCTTTTGTGCAAAGTTAGCCTTATAACTGGCTTTTTGACCTGTTTGAGTGGCTATTTCGCCAGTCGATTGCAGAATACACGTCCCGTTTTCATAAAAAATCAACAAATCTCTAATCTCCCCTTTTTTTGCGAAATCTGAGCCATTCGATTCTAATTCTTTAATCATCCAAACCTTACTATTACCATCATGCAACAAGGATGAAAAATCATTTTCAATAAGACTAACGCCTGTTGTGCAAGAAGAAAATAAAAGCAGAATAAATAAATACCCAATTCGAACCATAACTTCGTAAAGTTAGGAATAAATTAAGGCAAGGCGATTAAAATGAAGGACAAATAATCGTTCTAAATATTTTCGGTCTTCTCTTACATTTTAAGTTATAACCCATTGAAACTTCGTGAGATCCTCCAGAAATACCATTACCTAATTTAGATACAGTAACATCGTAACTATATCCTAACTTAAATTTTCCGGTATTTATACCAACCGTTAAAATAAATGCGTCTCTGTTTCTGTACCAAACCCCCGTGCTGATATTTCCATATTTGATATACGTACCAATATTCAATTCTTGGAAACCATTTTGGTATTGATAAATGATATTTGGCATTATTGACGTAACATTGTTGTATTTTGATTTTTGACCTAAAGGAATATCAGCTCCCATGTGAGCCGTGAAACGAACTGGTAATCTAGATTGACCTAAAATCATGGATTCATCTGGCCTGTTTAGATGATTAAATGCTAATCCACCAAAAAATTTCTTAGTAAAGATCACACCGCCTACTGAAACATCGAAAAAACCTCTATTACCCCCGCGAGGTACGTCTCCCGTTTGGTAAATAAACCCTCTTCTAGGATCAATCATATCACCAAAAGTCAACTTATCCCAATCCAAAAATTTCTGAAACCAAGAGGCTTTCGCACCAAACATCATTGAGGTTTTACGGTTGATTCTATAGTGATATGAATAAATTAACCCAATCATTGAGGTTTGTATAGTGGCTTGCCCCTGTTGATCGTGCATGGCTAAAATTCCTACTCCGCCGTTTACACTTCGTGAATACGTATCATATGCAGCTGCGTAGGTTACATAATTCCCTGTCAATTGAGGCCATTCATTTCTGTAATTTGTCGACAACCTCGGACAACCATGAGAACCTGCAAGAGCTGGATTTAAATAAACCGGATTAGCATAAAACTGTGTAAACGTAGGATCTTGGGCTTGAGTAGAAGCACAAACAATAACTACAATTGCTACTAGTAAAAAATTCTTCATGACTATTATTTTAAGTGAATATAACGACGAGATGAACGACTAACTTTTGTGTTAAACAGTAATGTTAATTGATGAGAACTTGCTGTTGAACCTAGCATACTGGAATAAACTTGATCAAATTGATAGGTCAATGCGAAAGTAGGGAATCTCAAACCGGTTGAAACGGCATAGTTTGACTTATTTGATAAAGCTCCGCCAAATGACCATACTTTATATTGAAAATTAAACCCACCCCATGCTTCCTCTCTATTCTCAAATTTCTCATAAAAACCATACGGAGAAAAAGATAGATCTCCTGTTTTTGATTCGTACTCAGTACCAAAGTTTACCGAATAATGAATGCCAGCTCTTCGCGGACTTGAAATTGCATTTGAATAAATATTATCTTGGTGACGAAGTAAATTGTCTGCTTGTGCGCCAATATAGAACCATTTAGAATGAATCAACAAAGACGTTCCTAAATCACGGAACCATTGATTTCTTCCTATTGGAGTAGATCCATCTGCATAAAAATCAAGCGAGTTATCTCTTTCAACCTCTACCTTATTGGTATTATTTACCAAATTATTGTTCAGAATTTTACTTCCCATTTTCAATCGAATCCCTGGTTCAATCAGAAATGATTTCGAAATTAAAATCTTAGGTGAATAAATAAATGCTGCATTCCAATTTTGAATAACCCCATTTCCATAAATCAAGTAGTTACCCTGAACACCAAAACCCGATTTCAAGGATTTAGTGAACCAATCAAGCGACAATTGATTTGAAAATGATTGATTTTCTTGCCCTATCCATTGGGCGCGTGATACCGTTCTAAATCGCGTACTGGAAATATCACCCGCGCTAGAAAAATTTGCATCTAATTGAGATAAGCCTGGAACATGTAGTTGATGGTCCCGCGTGTTTTTTAATCCAATTTCATTACCCATAAAGTCATTCAAACTCTTAACTATTTTTTTAAGTGATAATTTTGAATATGAGGCCGTTGAACTGTTTTTTTTCTTTTGATCTACTTTTATCTTTTGGTCAAGACTTGAAACTTGATTCGAATTCTCAGTAGTAACATCACTAATTGAAGTAGAGTCTAGGGAACTAATTTCAGGATTTTCAGAAACTAACTCATCCCTTTTCTTGTATGATACTTCAATTTTTAAATCTTTTGAATCAAAATCAGTGAACTCATTTTTGGGATTTGAAACAAACTCGAAATTTTCGACAGGGGCATAATTTAAAATTTCATGCTGTCCATTATTATAAACAGGAGATCCAGATTGCGCATGTCTTTTTGAGCTAGCTATATAATAATTTGGATTGGCCAACTTAGAAATCTGAGGCTTTGGTTTTATCGTTGGTACTTGAGTTTTGGGTGATTTATTATATGAAATTGATTTTTGAGGATTTTGAACACTAGCAATAGATTTTTCCTCTTCTGCTTTTGATAGCATGAGTATCGATAAAGCTAAAACGCATGTAAATGCAGCTCCCCCCAATACAAATGGCAGGATTCGTCGACGTCTTTTTTCTTCTTGAAAAAGCGTTTCTTGATTAGGGAATTCGTAGGAAATAGGCTGTACTCTAGCCATTTGCCATGAGTCTAAATCCAAATCAAATTCAGGATGATCCAACAGAAAGGCTTCTAATTGCCGTTCTTGTTCTTGCGTTAAATTTCCTTCAACGTACTCAAAAAGCCAGCGATCGATGTTTTCAAATGATGGTCCGCTCATTGTATAATATTCAAATGTTGTAACTGCTTTTTTACTTTATTTCTTGCACGAAACAAGTAAACCTTAACTTGCGAAGGAGACAAATCAAGTATTTCACCTATGTCTTCGTATGAATATCCTTCGAGATCTCTCAAAAGAATAATACTTTTTTGAAGAGGGGGTAAAATACCAACGATTCTGTCCACAACCTGCTGAGATTCGAATTGCGAATGAGTTTTATCAATACTTTCAGGAAGTTTTGAAGTCTCTGTCAAAACAATTCTTTGATTTCTCGTAACGAAATTCACCATTGCATTATAGGTGCAGGTGAACAACCACGATTTAGCTTTAGAATGTTCGACTTTTTCACAGTTCAGCCAGAGCTTTTCGAAAGAATCTTGTACAATATCCCTAGCGTCCTCCTTATTTCTAAGGAAATGAACCGCAAAGCTATACAATGCATTGCTGTGTTCTTTTACCGCTTTATTGTAGTCGAGTTTCTCCAATTTCTTCGCTATACAGTTAGAACAATTTGAATAAAGTGAAAGTTACAGGTAACAACACTTTCTCTCGTAAATATAGACTAAAATTAAAAAAACCCACTATTTGATGAACAAAAGTGGGTTTTACATGAACATTTAGGTATTATAACTTCATTAGCTTGAAGAATAATTTCCTTCCATTAATATTTATTTCAAGGATATATGTTCCGGTAGTCAAACTAGACGATATAATTTCAACTTCTTTTTGATCGAATGAATTATTGAAAACAATTTTTCCGTTCAAATCACGCAAACTTAGCTCTCCCTTTTGATTGGAAGAAAATATCACATAAGAGTTACCAGATGTTGGATTTGGATAAATCGTAGAAGAAAACGACAAAATATCATTCACACCTAATATACCATCAACGCCATCGCAATTTTCATCAATTCCATTATCTAAAATATCGGTGGAATTTGGATTAATTTGCCCATTCGTATCATCACAATCTTCATTGTTTGAGCTAAATCCAGGGCCTGGAACTTCGCATAAAGAAACTCCTGTATTTCCCGTTCCAAAACCATCATTATCTGCATCTGTATAATAGGTTATAAAATTCAATCCTTCATCTGTACTTCCATCACAATCATTATCTTCTGAATCACAAATTTCAGTTGCACCTGGGTAAATTTGATCATTTGCGTCATTGCAATCTCCACCAATCGTAATCGTATTTTGAGGTTGAGAACAAGATTCTACTCCGGTTGCTTCATCGCCAAAACCATCACCATCAGCATCAACATAGTACATAGCGAATACCAAACCATCGTCTGTTAAACCATCACAATCGTTATCAATTCCGTCACATATCTCAGTGGCATTAGGATTAATAAGTGGATCCGCATCATTGCAATCGCCGCCAATAGAAACATACCCTACTCCAGGATTCTGACATAAAGATTGAGCGGTTGCGTTATCACCAAAAGAATCACCGTCAATATCCAAGTAATAAGTTACTGGACCTGATATTTGTGGATTTGAATTATCACAATCACCAGCAGCTAAAACATATCCTGTTGGTGGTGTACAACCAGTAAAGGAAATTGTAGAATCCCCAACTTGATCGTTATCCACATCCGAAAACCATACGGTTGTTGGATTAATTGCAGCACTTTGATCATTACAATCCGTGTTATCCAAAATGAAACCGGTTGGTTGCGTACAAGTAAGTGTGTCATTCAGAGGATCACCAAAACCATCACCATCAACATCAGAATAATACGTTTGAGGTACTACGGAAAGAATTGTACCAAACAAAGAAACATCATCCATACGCCAGGTTGTCGTTGTTCCCAAAATTTCAGTCAAGTAAAAACGGAAAGTAACTTGATCCAAGTTTGTATGATTTGTAAGGTAAACTGTATCGAAAATATATGCACTATTTACGTTTGCGCCTGTTCCAAAATCTAAATCAGCGGCGAAATTATCCACACTTGAACGTAAATGCCAAATTGGTGATCCAGCAGAACCGCTCGGTCTAAATTTAAAGGCAACACGATCCAAATTCAATTTTTTACATTCATCAGCTGATACACTAAACTCGTTATACTGATTTAAATCAACTGTTGTTAGTGCATTCCAACCTGAACGGTTAAACACTCCTCCAGCAGAAGAACAATTCGTTCCCACCCCTGCAAATAATGAAAAAGTTGCACCAATTGGTTGAGAGGTAACTGCATTATCTTGTGTTGTACAATCTACTGTACCCGTAAATTGATACATCCCTAAATTAACAGGTACCAATGGAGCATCCTGCCCACTACAATCTTCATCGATGCCATTTACAGGAATGTCAAGAGCTCCCGGATTTAAAGATGCATTTGCATCATCACAATCCGTATTATTTGTAACATAGCCACTTGGTTGAGAACAAGCTAAGGTAGAGTCATTGGGATCTCCATAGGTATCACCATCATTATCAGCATAGTACAAGGTAAAAGTCAACCCGTTATCAAATTGTCCATCGCAGTTGTTATCTATGCCATCACAGATTTCAGTTGCACCCGGATAGACTGAAATTAGTTGATCATCGCAATCTCCTCCTGTAAGCGTATAATTAGGTCCTGGTGAAAGTACAGATTGCACAGAAGTTGTTCCTCCGAATCCATCTTGATCACCATCTAAAAACCATGTTAAAGGAGAAAATCCTTCATCAGTAAGACCATCACAATCGTTATCTATGTTATCAGCTATTTCAATAACTCCGGGATTTTCACTTGAAGAATTATCATTACAATCCGTATTATTTGAAACATATCCCGCCGGCTGACCACAATTAGAAATTGAAACCGAAGCATTTCCATACCCATCTTGATCAAGGTCCTGATAATAGGTTACTAAAGCATTAATAGAAGGATTTCCATCATTACAATCTGTTGAATTCAGAACATAACCCAACGGTAATACACATCCAGTTGAGGTGGAACTTGCATCACCAAAACCATCGCCATCTATATCTGCATACCAAATTGTATTTGGATTGATTGAAGCATTTGCATCGTCACAATCAGTATTATCAGAAACGTAACCTCCGGGTTGGCAGCATGATTGTATAACAGGAGATAAGGCACCAAAGCCATCTCCATCGGTATCTGGATACCATGATAAAATTTGTTGACAAGCTGGAGTAACTAATGCCCATGTAGAACCTACTCGAATTTCATCTATCTGAAGATTGCCGGTTCCAGATGTTGATGATCCAGCTTGACGTAAAAAGATAGAAGCAAAATTTGCAAAGGTATTGGTTCCAGCCGAACTTGAAACTGTAGCCGCTGGTTCAGATGCACCCGCTGTAGGATTTACAAATAGTGACGCTTGAATTGGAGTGGTTGTGGCATCTAGTTTTATTACAACAAAAACAGTGGTCCCAACCGGGTATTCAGCTGAATATGTTGGTGTAGGCGCAGGTGTCCCACCAGTAGTATTAAGAATTCCAAGGTTAAAAGTATTCGTTGTAACTCCTGCTTTTATAAAGACTCTTGGTGCAAAAATGGTAACAGATGCACCTGCAGTTCCACCAAAACCAGTAAAGTAATCTCCACTAGCGGATAATCCAGTGGTATTGGTTACCTTTAATAGGAAAGAATAATAACCTGTTCCAGAGATCCCAGTAATTGCTTTGTTAACATCCTCTGAATTCCCTGCAGTAAATGTAATTCGATTACCACTTGCTGGTTCCAAACCCTCCAAATACAAACTGTTTAGACAATCTGAGGATGTTGTTAAAGCCTGAAATTGACCTGCAGTTCCACTATGAGTAGTCCAGCCATTTGCATTTAAAGATCCCGTAAAGTTAAATGGCTCAAGTACTTGAGAAAAAAATGAATTCCCAAATGACAATACGGCACAGAGTAAAATTAAATTTCGCATTTTATTTTTTTTTCCAAAATTAACTAATCAAAGTGGAAAAAAGTTTAAGGAAAAATTATTTTTCGAGAATATTTCAGAATTAATTTACTACCATAGTTCTATTATTCTTTAGCAAGAATATTAATAATGAAAGTCACGAGACCTGATCTTGTTTTGATTTATTTTCTAAAAAAACAAGACTTAACAAAAATGAAAAAATTGTAATCCCCATTTGGGTTTCAAGTGTATCCTCTATTAAAAATGAACTTGATAAAATCGCCATAAATGCAAAACCTAAAAAATCTAATCTAATATAGATATCTCTTGTACAATGTAGTAAAACATAGGTGAAATATAGAAATCCAATAATGCCAAAAGTTATAAAAAACGTCAAAAAGGTATTGTGCGCTTCCAATCTGTTTTCAGGCAATAATAAAGAATTGGATTGTTCATATTTCTTTTTGTATGCGTCTTTTATATCCCCTGTTCCAACACCAAGTAAAAAATTCTCTTTGATTAGTTGCAATCCCGTTTTCCAATACTCTAAGCGTTGTCGTATCGTGCTTCCATTGGGATTATTCGCACAATGAATTTGAAATCGTGCTTCAT
>Ga0315908_10003412_pt1 | contig 11507 bp, 6 predicted proteins | sample LakEriMetagenome_12_FD_203520 | JGI IMG/M metagenome (GOLD analysis project Ga0315908, IMG submission 203520) | Freshwater fungal communities from buoy surface, Lake Erie, Ohio, United States - Buoy 4 MA124 | ecosystem: Environmental > Aquatic > Freshwater > Lake > Lake biofilm | place: USA...
GTTCCAGTTGTTTTCGCATCACCAAACGGTTGGTCTGAAAACAAATCATTTGTTTTCTCAGGTTTAAGCTTATGGCTTTTACTTGTATTCACAGTAGGTATTTGTAACTCATTTGTAGTGTAATTCGTTAACTGAGCTTCGGCTCGTTTCGGATTTCTAGTAAGCGAAACTTGGCTTACGCTTTCTCATCCCTAAATCATTCGACTTCATTGTAAGTTTTTCACCATCTTCAATGGGTGGTAAATCACAAAAATATTTAAAATTGAGGGATCTCAATTTGACTGACAATTCTTATTTTTTCTCACAAACCTCATGGAAGTTAACATCTTTGGATTAACAGCTACTGCATTATTTATTTTAATTCCTACATCATTCCTTTTAATTCTGTACGTTAAAACAGCTGCAACTGAAACAGCAGACTAATTGAACATTCTGGATTTGATGTAACAAATAACAGACAAGCTTTTTGTGTCTTTTCTACACAGAGGGTTCACAAAAAGCTTGCTCTTTATTTGTCAGAGAGAGCTTGCTTGTTTTTTCTACAAATCTAAGTAAAATAAGAAAGTATAGAAACTCATCATTTTAGAATGAGGGCTTGTAGCTCAGTGGACTAGAGCATGTGGCTACGAACCACAGGGTCAGGGGTTCAAATCCCTTCAAGCTCAATTTCAATAATTACCCGGAAAATTTGGATTTTATACATATAAAATTAACCCTCTTTATCAGATATGGCACGCGCTAAATTTGAACGTAACAAACCACACGTAAACATTGGTACAATTGGTCACGTAGACCACGGTAAAACAACTCTAACGGCAGCAATCACAATGGCTCTAGCAGCTCAAGGTGGTGGTCAAGCTCGTAAATATGACGAGATCGACTCAGCTCCAGAAGAAAAAGCACGTGGAATTACTATTAACACTGCACACGTAGAATACGAAACAGAAAACCGTCACTACGCACACGTAGACTGTCCAGGCCACGCCGATTATGTTAAAAACATGATTACAGGAGCTGCTCAAATGGATGGTGCTATTTTAGTAGTATCTGGTGCAGATGGTCCAATGCCACAAACAAAAGAACACATTCTATTAGCAAAACAAGTTGGAGTTCCAAACATGGTTGTATTCTTAAACAAAGAAGACCAAGTAGATGACGCTGAACTATTAGAATTAGTAGAATTAGAGGTTCGTGAAACATTAGATAAATACGAATTCCCAGGTGATGAAATCCCTATCGTAAAAGGTTCTGCTCTATTAGCTGTTGAAGCATTAGCTGCAAACCCAGCTACGAAAAAAGGAGAAAACCCTTGGGTAGACAAAATCCACGAATTAATGGCGCAAGTAGACGCATACATCCCAACTCCAGAACGTGAAACTGATAAACCATTCCTACTAGCTGTAGAAGACGTTTTATCAATCACAGGACGTGGTACAGTAGCTACTGGACGTGTAGAACGTGGTGAAGTAAAAGTAGGTGAAACACTAGAAATCGTAGGTCTAAAAGATACAAAACAAACAACTGTAACAGGTTTAGAAATGTTCAAAAAATCTTTAGAATCAACTGTAGCAGGTGATAACGTAGGTGTTTTATTACGTGGTGTACAAAAAAACGAAATTGAACGTGGGATGGTTTTAGCTAAACCAGGTTCAATCACACCACACACTCAGTTCAAAGGACAAGTTTATGTTTTAACTAAAGAAGAAGGTGGACGTCACTCTCCATTCTTAACTGGGTACCAACCACAATTCTTCGTACGTACAACAGACGTAACTGGTAAAATCGTAGACTTTACTCACTTAGAAATGAAAACTCCGTCAGCTGTAGCAGACGAGCACACAAACAAAATGGCAATGCCAGGTGACCGTATTGAAGCAACAATTCAATTAATTAACCCAATTGCTATTGAGAAAAACATGCGTTTTGCCATCCGCGAAGGTGGACGTACTGTTGGAGCAGGTGTTGTAACAGAAATCGTTAAATAATTTCTAAAACCACTTATTCTTAGAGTTATGTTCGGACTAAGTCCGAACATAACGACACTTCCGAAGAACACGGTTAAAACTACTTTTTTAGTAGAACTTGTCTTTTTCTAAAAAACCCATTATACTATTACATATAAATTCAGGCCCATAACTCAGTTGGTAGAGTGGTTGCCTTACAAGCAATAGGTCATCGGTTCGAGTCCGGTTGGGCCTAATTCCTGAATTCAGATCTTTTTCGAACAGTCACGCATCCTTTAGCAGCATTGTCTTTTGTTCGGTTAAATGTATCCTTGCTTAGCCCCTAGTTTTATTTTTATAACTATACCGTTACGGTCGGGTCTAGACCTCTAGTATAAGCCAGATAAAAGTCCGTTTTAAATCGCCAAGGTGTCTCTCTTGTTTTTTGCGGAAAAACTTTCTATAATTCATCTATACAAATTTATAGGGATGTAGCGCAGTTTGGTAGCGCATCTGCTTTGGGAGCAGGGTGTCGCAGGTTCGAATCCTGTCATCCCTAAAATGAATTCTTTACGAATCTCGCCTGGTGTTCTTTTTTAACAGGCTAGTCTTGCTTCAGATTTTTTGTTATGATTTTTGTAGGAATTCAAAATAACGATCTCAGTCTTAAGGTTGTTGATTAGTTATTGATTTAAAGTTAGTGTTGATTATTGGCTGTAAAGGGTCTTACTCTTTCAGCTTTTTCGAAGTTAGTAAGAATAAAAAAATTAATTGAGTCAAAACGATGAGTGAATCTCTAGAAACAAAAAACGTAGGCCGTGTTGTTCAAGTTATTGGACCTGTATTAGACGTAGTATTCCCTAAAGGTAATGTTCCAAACATTTACAACGCTTTAACTATTCGTGCGAAAAACGCAGCGGGTACTGAAATGAGCGTAACTTGTGAAGTTCAACAATTATTAGGTGATAGCTGTGTACGTGCAGTATCAATGAACCCAACAGACGGTTTAATGCGTGGAATGGAAGTTTTAGACACAGGAAACCCTCTAAACGTACCTGTAGGTAAAGCGACTTTAGGTCGTATTTTCAACGTTCTTGGAGAACCTGTAGATAACATGGGTCCAGTTCAAAACCAAGAATCACTACCTATTCACCGTACAGCTCCTGCATTCGTAGACTTAGACACACGTCTATCAATCTTTGAAACAGGGATTAAAGTAGTAGACTTATTAGCTCCTTACCGTCGTGGTGGTAAAATTGGTCTATTCGGTGGTGCCGGTGTTGGTAAAACAGTTCTAATTATGGAATTAATCAACAACATTGCAAAAGCACACGGTGGTGTATCAGTATTTGCTGGTGTAGGTGAACGTACTCGTGAAGGGAACGACTTATACGCAGAAATGAAAGAATCAGGCGTAATTGTTGAAAAGAACTTAGCTGACTCAAAAGTAGCTCTAGTATACGGACAAATGAACGAGCCACCTGGAGCACGTATGCGTGTAGCTTTATCAGCATTAACAATGGCAGAATACTTCCGTGATGCTAACAAACAAGACGTATTATTCTTCGTAGATAACATTTTCCGTTTCGTACAAGCAGGTGCTGAGGTATCAGCTCTATTAGGACGTATGCCTTCTGCTGTAGGTTACCAACCAACACTAGCTACTGAAATGGGGTCATTACAAGAACGTATTACTTCAACTAAAGATGGTTCAATCACATCAATTCAAGCGGTTTACGTTCCTGCGGATGACTTAACTGACCCAGCCCCAGCAACAACTTTCGCCCACTTAGACGCGACTACTGTATTATCACGTAACTTAGCAGCTAAAGGAATTTACCCAGCGGTAGACCCATTAGACTCAACTTCAACAATGTTACAACCTTGGATTCTAGGTGAAAAACACTATGGTTGTGCTCAAAGCGTTAAACGTACACTACAACGTTACAAAGAACTACAAGACATTATTGCTATTTTAGGTCTAGATGAATTATCAGAAGAAGACCGTTTAGTAGTAGCTCGTGCTCGTAAGATCGAACGTTTCTTATCTCAACCATTCTTCGTAGCAGAAGTATTCACAGGATCACCTGGTAAATACGTAAGCTTAGCAGAATCAATCGAAGGCTTTAACAAAGTTTTAAGTGGTGAATTAGATGATTTACCAGAACAATCTTTCTACCTAGTAGGAAACATTAACGAAGCTATTGCAAAAGCAGCTTCATTAAAATAGAACTCTAACAAGTCGTGCAAACGACCTGTAGTGTGATTGTGAAACGTCAAAGTGTCTAGACACTTTGACGTTGAACCCTTTTTTGGATCGAGTTCCCCTGTTTCTCATTTTTGTCTTTTTTTATGCGTAATTCAGTATTGCCTTCTAAAACTCAAGGGACATATTCAGGTCGTGGGCCAAAGATCGAAACGCCAACATCGCGTCGTTCAAACCGTAAGGTTTTATCTGTGTCTCAGATTTTTGTCAAAGTTCGCAAAGATAAACAACGTCGTGTAAATGATACACGTCGTCAAAAACCTTTAAAACCTGTAATTCCACCAAAATCACTAATTATTATTTTAGCGGATAAAGTGGATAAAGCAGTATATAACCGCCGTTTAATTGACTACAAACACTGTGGTCTATTACAACGCTATATTGGTTTAGGTGGTAAAATTTTACCACGTCGTCAAACACGTTTAACAGCAAAACAACAACGTTACATTGCTAAAACAATTAAGAGCGCACGTATTATGGGATTACTACCATTCGTAGCTAAAGAACGTGGATATTTTAGATAAGAACACTTTGTGGTTCTTAGATTTAGCTTAATGGTCTCAAAACTTTTAACTTTTCGTTTGTCTTCAATATATGAGTAAAGTTTATGACTGGTTTGAAGAGCGTTTAGAAATTCAATCTATCGCTGATGATATTACAAGTAAATACGTTCCACCACACGTAAATATTTTCTACTGTTTAGGTGGTATCACATTTACTTGTTTCCTTGTACAAGTAGCAACAGGATTTGCTATGACATTCTACTACCGTCCAACAGTAGCAGAAGCATTTGCATCGGTTCAATACTTAATGACAGAGGTAAACTTTGGATGGTTAATCCGTTCAATTCACCGTTGGTCAGCTAGTATGATGGTTCTGATGATGGTATTACACGTTTGCCGTGTATACTTAACAGGTGGATTTAAAAAACCACGTGAAGCAACTTGGGTAACAGGTGTTATTATGGCAGTATGTACAGTATCTTTCGGGGTAACTGGTTACTCACTACCATGGGACCAAGTTGGTTACTGGGCTGTTAAAATTGTAACAGGAGTTCCAGAAGCTATTCCAGTAGTTGGTTCACCATTAGTAGAATTACTACGTGGTGGTGTAGGTGTAGGTCAATCAACATTAACACGTTTCTACAGTTTACACACATTTGTTTTACCATTAGCAACTGCAGTATTTATGTTAATGCACTTCCTAATGATCCGTAAACAAGGAATTTCAGGTCCTCTATAAACTATAGAGGCTTTAACCGTTTAATCCTCCCAAAGTCTTTTGGGATTTTCTAGATGTGGCAACCAGCTTAGCTGGTTGCCACATCTTAATTGACACGCTTCCGGGTTTATGCTTAAATGACACATATAAATGAGGCTACACAATCCTTTTAACGCTCTTAGTTCAGTTGGTAGAACGCAGGTTTCCAAAACCTGATGTCGTGGGTTCAAGTCCTACAGGGCGTGGTTTACCAAAAGCCAAGGCTTTAACGTAAACATTGTAGGTGTAACCTGCGGGTATAGTTCAGTTGGTAGAACACCTCCTTGCCAAGGAGGATGTCGCGCGTTCGAGTCGCGTTACCCGCTATGATTTCTCAATAAAGTATCCACATCTTAGACCTATTCTAGTGTTGACAATCCACGAAGAGCTTGGTATTATGTCCATTATGGGATGCAAGCATTCTCTGCAGCCCCCATCGTCTAGAGGCCTAGGACACCTCCCTTTCACGGAGAAAACGGGGATTCGAATTCCCCTGGGGGTAAAAGATCAAAGGATTAATCAGAGTTTAAAACCATTTTTCTTTTTTTATGTCAAGATATATTGGACCACGTCTACGTATTGTACGACGTTTAGGAAAACTTCGAGGGTTAACACGTAAAAAACCGTTCCGTCGTGCTTTTAAAGGTAAAGGCTTCTTAGAAGGTAAAATTATTCCACCTGGACAACACGGGTTATCAAAATTATTCAAAAACCGTCCTTTTGACTCATCAGAATCAGACTATCTAATTCGTTTAAAGGTAAAACAACGTTTACGTTACCACTACGGATTAACTGAAAAACAATTAATTCGTTACGTACGTACAGCAAAACGTATGAAAGGTTCGACTGGACAAGTGCTACTACAATTATTAGAAATGCGCTTAGACAACATCGTGTTCCGTTTAAACATGGCCCCAACAATTATTGCAGCTCGTCAATTAATTAGCCATGGTCACATGCGTGTAAATAATAAAAAAGTAACAATTCCAAGTTACTTATGTCAACCGAAAGATGTAATTTCAGTAGCTATGAAAGAACAATCTCTACGTTTAGTAAATCAAAATTTACAAGATTACTACACACGTATGAACTTTTATAAAAAACGTTTAGAGCGTACATTAGCTTACATCTTATTTAAATCAAATGTAGCTTCTAGTATGGCCACAGCTTTAGAATTAATCGCACAAGGTAAAATTCAAATTAATAACCGTCGTGTGACAATTCCAAACTATATTTGTGGACCACGTGATGTGATTTCTTTAATGACAAAAGAAGGTGCTCGTCAATTTAAATTAGCATCGTATTTCCAAAACTAAGTTCAAAGAAATCTTTCATTTACCTCGTTGTCAGCCCCTCCGAAATCTATCTTATTGATTTTGGTGTGGCGTCGCGAGTAGACAAAACAGTGAAATTATGTTATTTTACTGATTTAGAGAAGCTTTGTATCAACCCAAAGCTTCCTGGCCTTCGTGATGAAATTGGTAGACATCCTGGTTTTAGGAACCAGTGCTTTCGGGCGTATCGGTTCGAGTCCGATCGAAGGCAATCCAGAATGAGATTGTATATTTTAACGGTACTTAAAACGACTTATGTTCGGTTTGACATGCAAGCTGTCACCACATAAAATGACTTTACAAAATTAATTATGCCAATTGGTGTACCACGTATTATTTATTGTTGGGGAGAAGAACTTCCTGCACAATGGACAGACATTTATAACTTTATTTTCCGTCGTCGAATGGTATTCCTAATGCAATATTTAGATGATGAACTTTGCAACCAAATTTGCGGTTTATTAATCAATATTCACATGGAAGACCGTACAGAAGAAATGGAGAAAAAAGAGATGGAAAGTAACGGGAATGGTATGTTCTCGAACCCACAACCTCAAGACTTACCCGATGTCGGTGTAGGTCGTGCATTCTCACGTTATCAACTGGATAGCGTAATGGAAGATCTAATGTTCTCAGAAGAAGAATTAGCCATTGACACAAACTATTTTTTAGAGCGTAAAACGCTACAAGGAATGACTCTAGAATGGTTAATTTGGAATGAACAATTTTGTCCGTTAAGTGAAGAACCTTATTTTGAGTATATTGAAGCTTTATTAGGGCGAGATTACCCAGAACACCCAGAACCGGAAGATGCTCGTCTTTTATATGAGTTAAACCCTTCTGGAGATCTGCAGAAATTAATGACTTATTTCAAAAATTTCCCCGTTAATGAACAAGGAACTCCTCCTGGAGCTTTTCCCGAACTTGGGGACGCTGCACCATTAGAGATCTATTCACCATTCCGTTTATTACGTCAATTCTGTACTCAAGAATATAAACCATTCCACATGAATGCTGATGTTCGTCAGCGTTTAATGAATCGTTTAGAACAGTTACGTCGCACAAAAAACCCACAGACATCGTTAACGTCTGAATTTGCCGGACGTGACCTTTTAAACAGTTTCTCACGTCAAGGCAACACACGTTTAAGTGAAAAAGCCCTAACACAACGTCAATTACGTACAGATTATGATCAAGATCATAATTTCTTCCCACGTGCGGCTTCTGCTCCTGCGGCTTATTTAAATACATCAGATGATTCTACTTATTTAGATTATCGTGATTATTTCCGTAAACAAACAGAACGTACATTATTAGAGGAAGAAACGAAAAAAGTCTTTATGTTAATTAACTCTTTTGGGGGTTCAGTAGGTAATGGTATTACCGTGCATGATGCTCTTCAATTCATCAAAGCAGGGTCAATGACATTAGGCTTAGGTGTTGCTGCCTCAGCAGCCTCTTTAGCTTTAGCTGGCGGAACGATTGGAGATCGTTATATTACAGAAGGATGTCATGTCATGATTCACCAACCAGAAGGTGGGTTAAGTGGACAAGCTTCAGATATTTGGATCGATAGTCAAGAAATTATGAAAATCCGTCTAGATGTTGCTGAAATTTACTCATTATCAACATATCGTCCACGTCACCGTATTTTACGTGACTTAGACCGTGATTTCTATCTAACAGCCATTGAATCTATTTATTATGGCTTAGCCGATGAAATTGCCACAAATGTGGTAATGCATGAAATCATTGAAATGACGAATCAAGTTTGGGATTATCATGACACTGAACAACAACGTTTATTAGAAAGTCGTGATAGTGCTACCTCAGGCTTAAAAACACAAACGCAAAACTAAAGATTGAATTTTTTCAAAACTATGCTATAGTAGTGCTTAAGCCCATCCTTTTAAGATTTTAAAAAGTTTGATCATGTCAGAATGATTTTCATAGCAGCATACTGACTTTTTTGAAACGATGAAAATGGATGGGTTCATGGGACGTCGCCAAGTGGTAAGGCATCGGTTTTTGGCACCGACATTCGCAGGTTCGAATCCTTCCGTCCCAGATCCAATTAACGCGCATGATGTAAACTTGAAAATCTCTGTTTTCTTTCTTTTCACCCTTTTTATGTCTACAAAAACATCTTCTTTAAAAGGGTATTCTCGTGTTCAAGAGTTTAAACTTGTTACAATTGGGTTAGCTGCCCCAGAAACCATTCGCAAATGGTCGACAAAAACCTTGCCTAATGGTAAAGTTTTAGGACAAGTTATGAACCCTAATACTCTGCATTATAAAACGTTTAAACCACAAAAAGGAGGTCTTTTTTGTGAGCGAATCTTTGGCCCACTTAAAGATTTTGAGTGTGCCTGTGGTACACGTTATAAACCTGCAGGATTGCCTCTTAAAACGTTAACAGACCCCGAGTCAACGGAACGTATTTTTTGTCCCACTTGTGACGTAGAATATACATGGTCCGTAATTCGTCGTTATCAATTAGGACATATTCGTTTAGTCGCACCGGTTAGTCATGTTTGGTATGTGAAGTCAAATCCTAGTTATTTATCCGTACTATTGGATTTTCGTAAATCTCAACTGGAGTCATTTTTGTATTGTTCAGAATCAATGACTTTAGAAAATTATTGGAAATCTTACCATCAACTTGGCTTTGAGCAATCTCCGTCTGCGATTTATGACTTTTGGCAACGCTTAACTAACTCCCAAAACGAACATACCCCACTACCAAAGCTAGTGAGTAAAGATACTCAAGAATCCCAACTGCAAAAGCGTCAAAAATACCAAACAAATTATGTGCAGCAAAACACTGCCAATGCGACGTTATTAACTACTACAGGGGTACAATTGGCCCAACGTAAACAACAACAGACCTTACAACAAACGTATCTACAACAGCTACGTCTTTCCGTAACGTATGAGTTGTTACAACAAATTTATGGGAAAGTATTTCAACAAACAGAAAACTTGTTTGAACAAACTACTTTAGATTATAAGGCGAGCCCAACAATTACGAAGTTTGGTCCTCAACTTAACCCTTTTTATAATCAATTTACAAAATTAGTACCAAACACTAAACCAACAAAAGACCAAAACTCTAATTCTTTTACTGGAATTACTTTTGATCAAATTGAAAAAGCAGTACAAGGCTATGTGACACAACTATTAATTCCGGACGTAAATTTAATGGATATTCATCTTCGCAGTTCCCGTTCGACTCAAATTGTCCACACCTTAAATCTCCAGGAATTCTTAAAGGTAAAACCGGAAACCTCAACAGCCATTTATAACTTTGGGGTAAATTTACAAGAGCAATGTAATGAACTTCAAGACAATTTAGTAAGTTTACTTAAAGAACAATTTACCCGTGCGCGCTTAGAAGGGACATGGGATTTAAATGCTTCGCTTTCGGATGTAATGCGTTCGACAAAGGATATGACCTTAATGACACTGAGTGACAGTGTTGAGTCTAAAGCGGTTTCAGTCCAAGCATATATGTCCTCATATGTTCTTTATTCGAGTCGTGTAGATCAGTTAATTCATTTATTTGAGTTAACTCAGCAAGACCTTGTGAAAGTCTGGTCTTCATCTTTAACGCAAAGTGGGACACTGAGTGGGCTGTCGAAAAACGCCATTTATCAAAATAAATTGCGTCAGACTTCTAAACAGTTCCCTGAAGTAAATACCCAAGGTAAGTTTGGGTTAAACCCAACGCCAGCAACTTTAGTATTACACAATAATTTATATTGTGTACCTTTCCAGCATGGTTGGGAGAGTGATAAAGATTGGCAAGCCTTTGCATCCTATAATTTAGCTCGAATTGCCATGGAAGATCAAAAAATGTTGGCGTATTCATATCGTACAGTCAGTCCTTTAGATTTTACTTTAGTAAAACCAAGTATTGGAGCTGGCTTAATTCATAAATTATTAAAAGAATTAACACCGTTTGAGCTTAAAAAGATGGTGAAACAACACCAAGTGTTAGTCCCAATGGTCAATAAAGCGATTCGCAAAAGTCGTGAAGCTATTGCTTCAAAAGCTGATGTGACCTCATTCCAATTATTAAGACAAACAAGGGATAATTTATTACGCCGATTAAAGTTCCTACGTCGTTTATCACGTAAGAACACCTCTCCGAGTTCAACTATTTTATCGATTTTACCTGTATTACCGCCTGATTTACGCCCGATTTTAAGAATGCAAAATCAAATTGCTACTTCTGATTTAAATCGTTTGTATCAGCGTATTTTATACCGAAACGACCGTTTACGTTATTTCTTAAAAGATTTAGCAACCACACAATCTTTTGAAATGCGTTATGCTCAACGTTTATTACAAGAAGCGGTAGATAATTTAATTGCAAATGGGAAAGGCGGGGTCGCTCCGGAAACCAATTCGCGAGGACAACCTCTGAAATCTCTGGAACAGCTCTTAAAAGGAAAACAGGGGCGTTTCCGTCAGTATTTACTAGGGAAACGTGTGGATTATTCAGGTCGTTCTGTTATTGTGGTAGGTCCACAATTAAAATTACATGAGTGTGGATTACCAAAAGAAATGGCTTTAGAATTATTCTTACCATTTTTGATGAAGCGCATTATGCATTATAAATTAGCTCGGACAGTTGTTGGGGCTAAAACATTAATCCGAACTAACCCTTCATTAACCTGGGATCTCTTACAGGAAGTAATG
>Ga0315908_10003414_pt1 | contig 11506 bp, 12 predicted proteins | sample LakEriMetagenome_12_FD_203520 | JGI IMG/M metagenome (GOLD analysis project Ga0315908, IMG submission 203520) | Freshwater fungal communities from buoy surface, Lake Erie, Ohio, United States - Buoy 4 MA124 | ecosystem: Environmental > Aquatic > Freshwater > Lake > Lake biofilm | place: USA...
ACTCCTCGTATCAGTTACGATGAGCCAGAAATCCTCCTCAAGCAATTTAGCCGATCTGTCTCACAGTCGCTGACGGGGAACAGGCATCCTCCAGCAGGTAGCGTGTCGTCAGAACCGAGAGGAATTCCTGATCGATCCGTTCGCCCGAAACCAGAATGGCGGACCGCGACGTTTCGGGCAGGGTCAGTCCGAAGTCAGGCTGTACGAGGGTCGCAGTGAGGGCGAAAAGACCCTGGTCGGTCTGCGAAAGAGCCGTCGCATAAATGATCTTCGGCGGTTTGCCGTTCATGTTCCGCAAATGGTCGCCTATTGGACCGCGGCGCGCTTCGTCGGCGCGAACTTTCCGAACCAGAGGTGCTGCGGAAGCGAGCGCCGAGTTCACGTCTCCGATGGCGCCGGACTTGCCGTTGAGCCTTGCATAGAGCGGTGTGTCGGTCCGGTCGAGAATGACCGCCATTTCGAAGCCCTTCACACCTTCGAGGTACTCGCCAATGTTTGAGTCCGTCCATTCCGGATCGAAGGACACGTCAAGATTGCGGACGGCTTCATCCCAAAGGGCAACGGCCGTAGGGCGGCGGGCGTGCTCCTCGAGCAGCCCGTTAAGACCGCCCTGGACAAGTTCCAATTCGCGTTGCCGGGCAGATTCATCGGCGATGTTCGCAAAGGCCATCAGTGCCGTAACAACGCCGATGCCGAGGGCCGCGCTGACAAGCGTGAGGGGCCATTTATGGCCACGGTCCGGAAGTCCGTTCTTCATTGAGCCCAACGCGCATTACTTGAACGCTGGGGTTGTTGTCTCACACCGGCGTAAAACTGCCGGTTCCGAAATCTGTAAAATTCGACGCAAACTGCACGAGGCTAAGCGATTTGACCGGGTTTGCGGTGGTTTCAGCCGTATTCAACCATCCGCGATCCGGGCAAGGCGCGCTTTGAGGCTGTGATTGGGCCTCATTGATTGCAGCGGAGCTGGCGCAAGCCGCACCCTGAGCGGAATTCGTCGTTTTTCGATAAAATCTCCCTTGTGCAGCGGCTCGCCGTCGCTACGTATAGCCCGAACACCCGCAAGCCTCGCGGGTGGCAAGGGAGATTTCGACTATGGCGGTGACCAAGAGCCCGACGGCGCTTCAGTATCTCGACAAGGCGATGGGCGGGCTGAAACAGCTCGGCCTGGTGCCCGGCGGCAAGAGCGGCGCCGCGCCGATCGTTGCCTTGCTTGAGCAGATTTCCGATCTCGAGCCCGACAAGGTCGCTGCCATTGCCCGCACGCTGGATCAGGCGAGCCTGTTCAATGACGTCGTACGCGAGCAGGTGGCCGGAATCACGGTTGGCCAGCGCTACGAGGAGATTACCAAGGCCTTCAACACGATCCGCGACGACGCAAAGTCGCTCGTCGACCAATATGCCGACGGCAAGATTTCGACGATGGAGCGCGTCTCCACCGCGTGGATGAAGATGACGCGCGGCGACATCGCGAGCCGGTTCGGCAAGATCAAGGACGTGTACCTTGAGGTGCAGGGCGAGACCGCGAACCAGATCGACCGGGAACGGAAGATCCTCGAAGCGTATCTCGATTTCCGCGGCGCGATGAAACAGTCCGAAGTGCTGGCGCTGGAAGTCCTGAAGACGGCGGAAGGCAAGCTGAACGAGGCCCGCGCTGCGGTCGCCGAAGCTGTGGCAACGCTGGGCGCCTATGCCGGCACGGATGCCGCCGAGCGCGCGACACTGGAGCTGAACCGCGACGAGAAGCTGCGCTTCCTGCAGAACGAAGAGAAACGCTACCAGATTTCCAAGGACCTCTCGGACAATATCACCATCGGCTACAATACGTCCGAAGTCGTCATGGCGCGCCTTGTCCAGACCACCACAGCGAAAGACCGCGTGTATGCGCAGTCGGTGAGCTTCTTCTCGACCAATGAAGTGGTGCTGACCGCGTTGACGGCGAGCTTCACCGGGATGCACGGCCTTCACGAAAGCACCCAGACGCTGGAAGCCATGAAGAAGGGTGTGAACCAGAGCCTAGAAGTGCTCGCTGACATTGGCGGCAAGGTTCAGGAAGCGGCGGTCAAGGCGGGCTACGGCCCGACCGTTTCGGCGGCTTCGGTGAAGATGCTGGTCGACTCGGTTGTCTCCTATCAGGAGCGTACACAGACGATCATCGCCGAGATGCGCAAGCTTGCGACGCAGAACTCCGAGGAGATCCGCGAAGCGGTTGAAGATGGCAAGCGCCGCCTGACCAAACTGGTTGAGGAGGGCGCGACGCTCGCGCTGCTGCCGAAACCGTGAGCGAAACCGCCGCTCCGGCTGTCCGTGACAAGAGCAAGCTCGACGACGTCCTTCTCGCGATGGACGTCGTCGACACGCTGCGTCACCGCGAACAGCTAGTCCTGAGTGAACTTGATGCCGGGGCGCGGGAAGCCGCCCTGCTGGAACGGCTGAAGGATATCTATGCCGCGCAGGGCATTGATGTGCCGGAGCGCATCCTGAAGGAAGGCGTGAAGGCGCTGGAGGAGAAGCGGTTCCTGTACGAGCCGCCGAAGCCCTCGCTGGGCGTGAGCCTCGCGAAACTCTACATCACGCGGGATCGCTGGCTCGCGCCGGTGACCTTCGCGCTGGTCGCCGTCTTTGCTCTGGTTGGCGCCTACCAGATTGGTGTGGTCGCTCCGGCGAAAGCCAATGAGGCGCGGGCGCAGATCGAGCTGTCGGAGACGCTGCCGGCCGAGCTGACGCGGCTGCATGCGGAGATCGGCGCGATTGCGATCGAGGATGGCGCGGCCTTGCAGGCGGACGCATTGCTAGCTGCCGGCCGCAAGGCCGTGGCTGCGGGCGATGCAAAAGCTGCGCGCGCGGCCGTCGATGATCTCAAAACCCTTCAGGGCGACCTGACGGTCATTTATCAGGTGCGCGTCGTCTATGGTCCGGGCGAGGAGTATACGGGCGTGTTCCGGATCCCCGATGATGTGCCGGGCGCGCGCAACTATTACCTCATTGTCGAGGCTGTGGATCCGGCCGGGCGTCTTGTCGAAGTGCCGGTGACCAGCGAGGAAGACCGTCGTTCGGACCGCGTTTCGCGCTGGGGCCAGCGCGTCACCGAAGCCGTGTTCAACGGCGTCGCCGCCGACAAGGGGGATGACCAGATCATCCAGAACGCGGTCATCGGCCAGAAAGCCGCCGGCTATCTCAGCCCTCAGTATACGGTGGAAACGCCGGGCGGGGCGATTCTCGAATGGTGACCGCATGAGTAATCGCCTGACCGGGCGCGATGCGCTCTCGCTGCTGGACAGCGAACTTGGAAAGCTGCGCCAGTCTCTGGCCGCGGCGATTGCCGACGCGGACGGCGTGGAAGCACGCCGCGGCATGATCCAGCGCGAGCAGGCGGCCGCCTATGGCGCGCTGGCAGCGATGCGCCTCGATCTGATGCAGGCGGGCGGCGACGGCGCCGAGTTCGGCAAGCTGGAAGCGGCGGCGCGCGCGCTGACGGAGCGGCACGCGGCGTTCGTGGCCGCGGAGAAGGCTGCGCTGGAAGAGGCGTCTGCCGCGCTCGCATCGCTTGAAGCTAAACGTGCGGCCCTTGCGGCGCGCCATGACGCGGCCATCGCGGCCTACGAAACGCGCGTGGCGGAGACCGAGGCGCAGCTCAAGGGTAGTGCGGCTTATCTGGGCCTGGTGGACGCTGCTGAAGAGGCGCGCGCGGTCACGCTGCGGGCGCAGCAGAAACTCGAACTTGCGCGCGCGGATCGGACGGAGAAGGGCGCGCCTTACGAACAGGATGCCCTCTTCAGCTATCTCTGGAAGCGAAAGTTCCGGTCGCCGGAGTACAAGGCGGGCGGGATCATCCGTATGCTGGATGGTTGGGTGGCAAAGCTCTGCCGGTATGACCAGGCCTTCCTGAATTACCAGCGGCTGACGGAACTGCCCGACCGGATCGCGGAGCACGCGGTGTTTGTCGCGGGACTTGAAGATCAGGCCGAGGCGGCGCTTGTTGCTACGGAAGAGCAGGCCATGCGCGAGGCGGGCGTCGCGGCGCTCAAGTCGGCAGCGGATAGCCTGAAGGCTGAGATCGCCGCGTGCGACACGGAGATTGCGGCGGCGGAAGATGCTCACCGCGGGAAGGCGCAGCGTCACGAAGCCGCGCTGAAGGAAGAGACGGGTCCGGCAGTCGAGGCGCGCGATCTCCTCTCGGCGCAGCTGCGCAAGGCGAGCTTTCCTGACTTGCGCGTGCTGGCGGCCGAAACGGTGGATACGCAAGACGACCGGCTCGTCGATTCCTTGGTGCGCCTGCGCGCCGAGGAGATGGCGCTGGACCTGGAAGCTGGCACAAGGCTGATGCGGCCGCGCATGTTGCGCGAAGATCTGGCCCGGATGGAAGCGCTGCGCCGCAAGTTCAAGGAAGCACGCTTTGATAGTCCGTATGCGCTCATGTCGCGCGCCGCGTTCGATGAGATGATGTCGAACCTGATGAAAGGTCAGATAGACGTTCGCGATGCGCTGCGCGGGCTGAGCCGGTCTGTGCGCCGGGCTGAACCACAAGCGCATCCTGATTTCGGCGGGCGCAGCCGGCAGGATACGATCGGCCTGCCGGATATCATGGGCGGCATGATCGGCGGCGTGCTGGGCGAAGTGCTCGAAGAAGTGATCCGCGAGACGACCCGGAGTGGTGGCAGCGGCCATGGTAGCGGCCCGATCTTCCCCGGTCCGCCGAAACGGACGTCGCGGCCTTCCTCAGGCGGACGATCCTTCCCGAGCGGGGGAGGGCGCAGCGGCGGCGGTGGCAGGCGCGGCGGCGGCTTCAAGACCGGCGGCGGATTCTGATGAAGTCGCGGCGCTTTGCCGAAAACCGGTTCCCACTTTTCGGAACGCCGCTTCAGAGCCCCAACTGACCCTTCGACAGGATGCCGCGCTGGATCTCGTTTGAACCTGCATAGATCGAGCCTGCGCGGTCGTTGAGATACTTGGCGCTGACGGTGACGGCGCTTCCCGGGCCCACGAGAGGCGTGTTCAGTCCTTCGTAGCCGGGAACCGGGCCGCCGGGCGAGGTGTGGTGCGGCTGGAACGGAGCGGCATAGGCGCCGGCCAGTTCGAGCGCGAGTTCTGTCAGGTGTTGGCTTAGCTCAGTCCCGCGGATTTTCATCATGGAGGCCTTGAGGCCCGGCGTTCCGCCGCCTGCAAGTTCGGACATCATCTGAAGCTCGGCGGCCTCCAGCGTCTGGGCTTCGGCTTCGGCCTGCGACAGCTTGCGCGCAAAATCGCCGTCGAGCAGGCCTTCGCCGGCGGCTGTGCGGCGCAGGCTGCGAAGGCGCGCGAGAAGCCGGGGACCGTAGGACGAACCGCCGCGCTCGAACTCGAGCAGGTACTTCGCGACTGTCCAGCCCTCGTTGACCTTGCCGATGACGTTTGCCTTGGGCACGCGCACGTCGGTGAAGAAGACAGCGTTCTGGATATGCTCGCCCGAGAGCATCAGGATGGGGTCGACGCGCACGCCAGGCGAGGTCATGTCAATCAGGATGAAGGTGATGCCCTGTTGCTGCTTGCCGGAGGAATCCGTCCGTACAAGGCAGAACATCATGTTGGCTTCGTGGGCGTGCGTCGTCCAGATCTTGGAGCCGTTGCAGATATAGCTGTCGCCATCCTCGATGGCGGACATGGTGAGCGCGGCGAGATCAGAGCCGGCATGCGGCTCGGAATACCCTTGGCACCAGAAGTCTTCGCCGGAGAGGATGCGCGGGAGGTAGTGATCCTTCTGGGCTTTCGAGCCGTGTCCGATGAGGGCCGGCCCGCACATGCCGATACCCATCGGCGATAGTGGCGGCGCTCCGGCACGGGCCATCTCGACATCGAAGATGTAGCGCTGGGCGACGGACCAGTTGGTGCCGCCATATTCGACCGGCCAGGACGGAGCTGCCCAGCCCTGTTTCACCAGGATGCGCTGCCACTCCATCGCGATGGGCTTGGTTGCGTAGACACTTGTCATCCGCTGGGCATAGGAGCGCAGATCAGCCGTCAGCTTTTCGGCGAGAAAGTCGCGAACTTCCTCGCGGAAGGCTTCTTCGTCGCGGGTGAAGGCGAGTTTCATGCGGAGACCTCTTGCCGGTGTGCGCGCGTACGCGCGGATTTGAGAAGACGGGTGCGTTCTGCGTCGCTTCTCCAAAGGAAACTGCGGGGCAGACCGAGACGTTCGCACGCCTGTGAGGGCGGACCAGCCGTATCCGGAACAGACTCGGCAATGCGGGCCATGGTCTTCACGGCAAGGCGGCCAGCCGGGCTGAGATCGTATTCTGATCCGAGGCCGAGTTTCGCGCGAACATCCGGCGGGAGAATCTCGACCGCGGCGTTCACCAGCGAACTTTGCAGGCCTTTGGGTACGCCGGGCGCGGCTCGGCCGGATTTCATGATGCCGAGGAATTCGGTGTTGATCGGATGCGGCTCGAAGCGGGGCAGGAGCTGGCGCATCATCGCGTCGAAGTCAGAGAGTGACCGGATCTTGTTCTGGACGCCGTACAGGCCCGCAACCGTTTCGCCTTCGGCGAAGAAGCGCAGCTTGTCAGCATCGCTCAGCGGACGGACAAATCGGTCATAGCCCATCAGGAAGCCGTAGCTGGCCGTGGCGCTCACCCAGTCGAGCAGTTCCGGTTCGAGCGCGCGATATGGTTCGCCGGAGGGTGTTTCACCTTTGACACGGGAATGCATGTTGGTGACGCCCTGGATCACGCGGCGGGCGGCGTCCTGCGGGCCATAGACACCGACCATCGCGGCTGTACCGGTCCGCTTCGACCGGCCGATCGGGTCGCTCTTGAAGACAGAATGGTCCCATACGCCGGAGCGGATGCGGGCATCGGCAAACTCGAGCAACACGGCGCAAACGCCGCCGACTGCCAGCGCGACCGGGTTCTTGAAGACCTGCCAGGAAACAGAATCGGGCCCTGCAAAGGCCGGCGCACCGGCAGGGGCGGTGTAATCGACCTTCCAACCGAGATAGGATTTCGGTTCGTCCATGGCAGGTTTCCTCGCTCAGACGGCGCAAGGTAACCCAGTTGGCAGGGGGCTAAAAGGCGCGACGTCGGGGCAGATGCCGCGCGGGTGGCCCGGCCTCAGCCCTCTTTCAGGCTCGCCGGCGCATTACGAACATCGGCGTTCATCGTCGCCAGCTTGACGCTGATCACGTAGGCCTTCTTGGAGTCCATGTTGGCGAGGATCATGCCGGCTTGCTCGCTCTGCATCAGGCGCAGGAAGCCCGCCGCGAAGGCAGGGTCCATCTGGTTGAAGATGGTAGCGGCCTGGTCCGGCTTCATAACGCTGTACATCTGCGCGAGGTGCTTGATGTCAGCGTCGGCGGCGCCCTGGATTTCCTGCCAGCGCGAGTCCAGCGTCGCCTGCAAGGTCTGCAGTTCGGCGGTCTGGGTTTCGAGTTCCTTTTCCCAGGCCTGAAGAGCGAGTTTCTCGTTCTTCATCTCTTCCTTCTGGGATTCGAATAGCCACTGGTCCTCGGCCAGAAGGTTGGCGGATTCGCTGGTGAAGCAGACTTCCTGAGGTCCGCCCTCGGCGCCCGGCGCGGTGGCCGCAGGTGTCTTTGCCGCGTCGCCGGCCTCGGTCTTGGCAGCCGGGGCAAGGCCGATGTCCTCGGCGAAGGCGATGCCGCTCGGCAGGAAGCGCGTGGCGCCCCCGATCGTGAACAGGACGCCGAGTGTCAGCAGCACATGCGAGGTGTTGTTCTTGATCAATGACATGGTGTTCTTCACGCGTTTCCGAAGGGCGGCTTGGGCCGGGGCCGACGCCGCAATCCTTTCCGAAACATTCACTGTCCGGGCTAATTATTGGTAAATTTTTCTGGCGATTCCGGTAACCGGTTGCGCCGGACGCTGCGTCAGGCGGACCGGCTGCGGGTCAGGGCAGGGGCGGCGGGCAGGCCGGCCGAGGCTTCGTCGGTCATCGTGCGCATCTGCCGCATGAGGCCGGTCATCTCGGCGACGCGTTCCTTCGACTGGTCGAGGACCGTGCGCATCATCACGTAGAGGTCCATCTGGGCATTGTGGACTTCGTCGGTCGCGCTGGCCTTCGCGGTATCGACCGAAGCGATGGTCTGTTCCAGCTTCTGACAGGTCTTTTCAGCCTCGGCGATGAGGTGCGCGAGGCGCGTCGCCATCGACTCGACGCGGACACGGGTGTCCTGCGTCGTTGTGGTCATCTGGGCGATGGAGGTCGACAGGGCCGTAATGGTCGCGCCCAGACCGTTCTTCGTGTTCTGCAGCGCCTTCAGCCGCTGGCTCAGCACGATGCAGTAAACGCAGGCCGCGAAAGAGACGAGGAAGATGGCGATGTCCGTGGGCTGGATGTCCATGATTCTACCTGAGAAGGAATTCCGTGATCAGAACGCCGTTTGATACGCCGTTACCAAGCACCAGTTCGGAGCGGCGCGCCAGCTGTTCCCGCATCCGCGGGTAAAAGCCCGGATCCTCGAAGTCCTTCAGCTCGATCGAGCGCAGGTAGGTGTTGAATGCGTCGATCAGGACGGGCTCGGCTTCCTTGATCGTCTCTGTATTGCTCTTGTCGGTCATGATAGACACGTTCATCTTAAGGTAGCGTGCCGCCGGAGCGCTGCCGACCGTGATCACCATTTCCTGGAGTTCGACATAGGACTGGTCAGCTTTGACGATGGGCGCGATGGCTTCGGCAGGCCCCTCGCCCGCAACGCAGGCCTCGGTTGGCTCGGCAGGCGGGGGTGTCAGAAAGTAAACGAGCCCGAATGAGCTGACGAGCGAGGCGGCGCCAAGCATCAGAAGCCCGATCAGACCGCCGGCCGGCTTCGCAGGCGCTTCGCCCTTGTCGGCTGCTGGCTGCTTCTCCGACGCCTTGTCGGCTTTCTTTTCCGGCTTCTTGGCCATTGCGACCCCGATCTCACCACTCACCGCAACGCTGCTTAGAACAATGCCGGGTAAAGATAACCTTAACGATTTGGCGGCTAATTTTAATCATTAGGCCAGAATCGAACCCGGCTGGGGCAGTTTGTTCATGAAGTTTATCGATACGCTAAGAGCGCTGCCGCTTTCGCGGCAGATCCTGCTGGGGGCCGTTGTGGCCGCCATCGTGCTGGCCATGAACTTCATGATCCAGGGCGCGACCAAGGAGCCGATGGCCCTGCTCTATTCCGGACTTGAGCCGCAATATGCCGGCGAGATCATCGAAGAGCTGGAACAAAGCGGCACGCCGTACGAGATCCGGGGCGGTGCGATCTTCATTCCGGAAAGCAAACGGGACGAGGTCCGCTTCGCGCTCGCCAAGGACGGACTGCCGCGGCAGTCGGTGCAAGGCTATGAGCTGCTGGACGACGTCAACGGCTTCTCGGTCACGTCGGAAATGTACAACGCAGCCTACTGGCGCGCGAAGGAAGGCGAACTCACCCGGACGATTCTCGCCATACCCGGCATCACTTCCGCCCGCGTTCATATCGGTGCGAGCCTGCGATCCGGCTTCTCGCGCTCACAGTCCGCGCAAACGGCTTCCGTGACCCTGTCGACCGCGCATACCCTCTCCCAGCAGCAGGCTGAGGCCATCCAGTATCTCGTGGCGCTCGCTGTCTCGGGCCTGAAGCCGGAAGACGTCGCCGTCATCGACCCCAGCAAGGGCATCCTTGCCGGACCAAAGGCAGACAAGATGGCCGAAGCACGTCTTGGCGCGGAAGACCAGGCGGCGGCGCTGGAGATGAAGATCGCCAGCCTCCTTGAGCCTCGCGTGGGCGCGGGCAATGCCCGCGTTTCCGTCTCGGTTGACGTGAGCCGTGAGCGTCAACGGATATCCTCTGTGTCTTTCGATCCGCAGTCGCGCGTCGTCCGTAACCGGACGGTCAATGATGTCAGCGAAACGGGTAGCGGCGGCGCCGGCGCATTGACGGTTGCCAGCAACCTCCCCCAGGACGACGGCGCCGGGGCAGGGGCCGGGGCAAGCTCCAATTCGATGAAGAACTCGTCGGAAAGCGTTGTCTACGAGATCAACGAGACGCGTACCGAAGTGGAAACGCTTCCGGGTCAGATTGAACGCATCTCGATTGCTGTGCTGCTCAACGAGCAGGCGCTGGGCATAGATCCGGCTGCAGCAGATGCGGCAACTATCCGTGAGCAGATGATTGCCGACATCCAGGCCCTTGTGGCATCTGGCGCCGGCCTCAATCTGGAGCGGGGCGACTCGATCTCGGTTGAGATGATGCCGTTCCAGCAGATTGCCGCCGAAGACATGGTCCCAGCCCCCGGGATGGTCCAGCAACTTGTCGAGCGCTATTTCTGGTCAGGCTTGCAGGCGCTGCTTCTGGGGCTGGTCGTGATTGTTCTGGCCTTCGGTGTTGTCCGTCCGTTGCTCATACCTAAAACAAAGGCGGAAGATGCTGAAGGCGCGGCCGCCCAAGCTGGCGACGCGGGCGTCGCCGGGGCAGCCGCTGCGGCTGGCGCCTCGCCGGAAGCCGATCCGTTCAATTATCTCAAGGATTATGCAAAGGAACGGCAGGACGAGACAGCCGCGCTTCTTCAGCAATGGCTGAACGAAGACCATAAGGTCGCCGTCAATGAGTGATGCCGTTTACGCAGGCCTTCCCCGCTTCGATGCTGGAACCGCAGCCGGTGCGCCGCGCACGCCAGGCAGCTGGATGAAGCCGCTTGACGTTGCTGTTTCGGGGCATCGTCCGCCCAAGGAAATCTTGGCGGCCGACGTGATTGCCGAGCCCCCGCCTCAACCGCTTGATTTCAAGAAGATCGAAGCTGCCCTTGCAGCGCTCGGCCCCCGGCTCGACAAGATCGAGCGCGACGCGCAAGCGCACGCCCTCGAAGCGGTACAGTCGCTCGCAGCTCGGCTTTTTCCAGAACTCTCGAAGCGGTTTCTCGCCGACGAGATTGGCCACCACCTTCCTTCGGTCATTCCTGCGTCCGCAGCTGTTGTCGAAATCCGCGCTTCTGAGCCGATAGCCGACAAGCTGCGCGAACTCGTCGAGCGCTCACCCTCGCTGGCGCAGCGCTGCACGATCACACCGCTCGACGCCGATGGGCAGGGCAGGGTGGACGTCTCCTGGCAGACCGGCGGCGTCTCGTTCGATTTTGATGGGCTGCTTGCGGCGAGCCTGTCGCACATGAATTCACATCCATCAGTCACCAAGGAGTAGAGGCATGGCCATTCCAGAGAAGGCACCTGGCGAGGCTCCGGCCGAAGAGCGCCGGGATTCGTCGAACCGGAACTCGTTCCGCCGGTCCATCTACAGCGTGCCGGTCACGGTCACGGTCTCCATCGGCCAGAAACGTCTCAGCGTTTCGGAAATCCTTGAACTGCAGCCGGAATCGATCGTGCCGCTCTCCTCGCGTATCGATGACCCTGTGGACTTGTCGATCGACAACAAGGTCATCGCCAAAGGCGAGTTGGTAGAGACCGCTGACGGGCAGATCGCCGTCAAGATCATCGAAATCATTGAACGAGCGCCGGAAGATTATGCCTAACATCGGCGCCATCCTGCGGATCTTGTTGCTGGTCACGTTGA
>Ga0315908_10003417_pt1 | contig 11502 bp, 4 predicted proteins | sample LakEriMetagenome_12_FD_203520 | JGI IMG/M metagenome (GOLD analysis project Ga0315908, IMG submission 203520) | Freshwater fungal communities from buoy surface, Lake Erie, Ohio, United States - Buoy 4 MA124 | ecosystem: Environmental > Aquatic > Freshwater > Lake > Lake biofilm | place: USA...
TGTTTGTAATAATAACTTATAATTAATTTATTATTTCAGAGGAGGCTTTTTCCAACAACAAAGTTTATAAGTCTCTTCACACTGCCTTTCTTGAACCTAAAAGGAAATAATAAATCCCCCAAACTACCAATCAAGACATTGGTTGGTTTTCTAATAACTTGGTAACTTTATAAACATTATATCAGAATAGGACTAAGAGCACTCTTAACAGGCATCAAGTCAGAAATTGTGAAATAACCAAATATGCTGAAAAGTATTACAATATGACTAAAACTAATATATTTTCCAAGGGAAAAAGATGAATTACTTATATAAATTTTATTTACTACTACTACTACTGCTACTAAAATATCTTCTTCCTTTTTTTTATTAATATTTATTATTTAATTAATTTTTAAATAATATTTTTACTTTAAAGTTAAAATTTTTCAATTTTAGAATTTTAAGTATAAAAATTTAAAATTTATAGATTTATTTTTGTCATAATAAAATAATGAGAAAATAAAGTAAAATTTAAATTTTATTTTTATTATATTTAACCAAAATTTAATTTTTATATTAAATGTTATTAAATAAAATATAAAATTCCATGATAATAAAAAATATTTAAGGATATTTTAAATTTTTTTTTATTTTAATAACATAATATAAAATAATATAATTGAAGTTTTAAATTAAAATAATAATTTATAAATTTTAATAATTATTAATTTTACTTATGAATTTAAATACAAATAATGATAAATATATAACACATATTATTTGAAATTAATTATAAATATGAATTTGATCATACTGAAGCAGTTCCAGCAACAACGTCTTTATCGATTCCACATTATCCGAAAGCAATTCTGAAGAATCCTTATTCTCCCCAGCTGGTGCTCCATGAATTAGCGCAGATCCAATAGTTAACTCCATTTTCAACACCCCATCCAACAATCTTAACAGCATGTCCTCCCAAAACAACGCTTGATTTTCTTTTATAGATTCCTGATTTGTAGTTCATGAAATCTTAATATACAGTGAAACCAGTTTCAACAGGTCCATTGGCCATCAATTCCATCTTGATGCTGGTGACATCGTCCAATTCAACTAAAGATCCAGTAACTGACTTGTAGAATTACATGGCTGATCCATCAACACATGTAGTTCTGCATTTTGGTACAGATCCACTTCCAGATTGATAAGGCCAGCAAGCATCAGTAACAGTACCCTTAGCTTCCAAGAAATACCATTCCTTGTCCAAATAACCTCCATTACATCCATAGTTAGTGGTATCACATGAGACCATGTATTGAGGAGATAAGACATTGTTTGATGCTGAATTAGATGCAATACAGAATCTGTCACTTAAAGTTTCAGACCCAGCGAAGGCCCAGCATGATCCACATTATCCTTAGTCTCTGATGGCGTGAACACATCCTGGCCATTAGGTTCTAGTATCAAAAGCATCTGGTAAGTTAACCAATCTTAAGAAGTTTTAGTATGATCTCTTGGGGACGTGTTCAAGAGAAGTCAAATGGAGACCTAAGTACTTTTACAATTCAGCATGAGATTTTCCTTAGAATTGTTCGTATTCTTATGAAACAAAGCTTCCATAAACAACAGTGATAGCTAATAAGGCTAGTACCAATTTCATTTTTATTAATTATATCCAAGATAATCAATTTATTTATATACTCTTATATCAGAAATATCTTCCGTTTATAAGAAAATATTTACTCCTTAATCTTATAATATTTTTGAGTCTGAAATTTAATCTTATTTATTATAATTGATTTTAAATTAATTAAAATTTTTAAATCAACTTAAATATTACTAAAAATGCTAGCTTTATATTTTACTTTTTATTTTTTTTTTGTTTATTAAAAATTTTTAAATATCTTCTTACATATTTTTTTTCCAAAATCATAAATAATAAATTTTAATTGTATATTAAATAAAAATACCATTAAAATAATTTTTTTTAAATAATTACTCTATAAATAATTGATTGTTTTTAATGGGAAATATACTAATAAATATAAAATTATGAAATTTATTAGAAAATTATTGATTTTAAAATTATGATTAATTAAATAAGGGTTAAAGAAAAATTTATTGGATTAAAAATATTTAAAAAATAATGATAAAATTAAAAATGAAATTAATTTATTCTTTAATAATTTAGTCTCTGTATTATTCAGTCTCCTTTAAAAGAAAAATATGCTTAATTGATAAACGTTTTCTTAATTTAAATTCCTGTTAAATTTATAAATATTGATAATAATTTCATTTATTGTGATTATAATAAAAAAATATATATTTAATATCAGAGTTTTAATCTTTAGTTTAAATTCTAATTTTTTATTGACCAATATTTCTTGAATTAAAATATCTATTAAAAAATAATAAATAATAAAAAAATAAAATAAGTGATCTTTTAATAAAAATAAAAAATAATTTTTTTGTTTAAAGTTATATTTAAGATTCTTAAATTAATAAAATATAAAACTATAATATTATTATTATTTTAAATAAATTGAAATTTAAATTTAAGAATACAAAAAAAATTAATCAATTGAAAAATTAGAAATTATATGAAATGTATAAAATTTAATAAAATTCTTAGTTAAATATTTGATTTAATTGAATAATAATAGAAATTTAATTAATTAGATTAAAGTTTATCATGATTTTCTCTAAAGTTTAAATAAAATCTTACTATAAAATAAGAAAATTTTTATTTAAAAAAAAATATCAAAAAGTAAATTAAAATTCATGTAGATAAATTTATTGATAATGACTATAATTGAATTTTAATAGAAAATTTATTTTTATTCATATATTTTGAAATAAATTAAAAACTATATATAAAAAAATTACAAAGGTATAAAATGTAGTAATTTAAGTGCAAATTTTTTAGATAAATTTTAAAATAGGATGAGCCTAAAAAGTTTATGTTTAAAAAATTAGTAAAAGAGACATGCTGTTAAGATTGTTGGATGGGTTGTTTAAATATATCATATTTTTCTATTAAATTTATATAAATTAAAGTATAAAAAATTGAATTTAATATTTTTAAAAATTATATAAAATAAATACTTTAAATATATAAAAAAAAAGATAAGAAGAAAATTAATAAAATAATATTTTATTTATAAAAAATATTTTAAATTATTCTCTTATAAAATAATGAAATAATTTTAATTAATAAGTAATCAAGAGTTTTTATTATTATTTTCACTAGTATTTTGATTAGAATAGTGATTAAAAATATTTTTACTAGATAATAAAACTATTAACTCTTTATTTTGACTGAGAGTAGCAATACATCTGATATCATAGTATTTTATATAATCATTAGGAACTTGATAATATTAACCTGTATGAGTATGTTGGGCCATAACTAGAACTTCATCATTATCATCAAGCATTACATATGCTTGATGATTATCAAGAGTTTTTAGATTTTATCTACAATTTAAACAAATATGTCTTTAACCGTAATATTTAACTTCAATATTTTCTCCTCCACATGTACTACAGCCTTTATTAAATAAATGTTATTGAGTTGTACTATGTTTAATAAATTATTAATGTACTGCTTAATTCTCGTAAATATTATTTGTTAATAAAACTATTGCTTTAAAGTCAGCAGATAATACAGCTATACATTTATAACTGTTGTAAAGTATTTCGTGATTTTTTATAGGATAATATTGCCTAATTCCTTTCTACTCGTTAAATTTATATCCCACACAGCATACAACTCCCTTTTCATTTTAAAATATAATAACTTTATCATTATTGTAACTCATCAAATTCTTACGACAATCTAAACAAATATGTTTATCCCCATATTTTTTTACCAAAAAGTTAAAGTTTCCACAAGTTAAACAACCTAAATCAAACAAACTGTGAATGGTTTAATCCTTTACACTTATTTCTTTTTAAATCTTTTGTAAACTCACCAAATCTATATTATTAAAATATTACTTTATATTGTATACATTATAATTCTCCTATTTTAACCATGTTTCGCTTAATTATTTTAATTTCTTTATTTTATGACAATTTAGTTCTTTCATTAATTGAAATTAATCACTCGAATATTAGCTATTTTAGTCTTAAATATCTCTTTGTTAACTGTTTAAATTGTTAATTGATTATAATTTTAATTAATTTTAAAACTTATTTAAATCTTTATTCATTTTTTAACAAGAATTATCAGTTTAAATAGTTACAAAAAAAGTCGGAGAACATTTTTCTGCCATTTCGGTCGGTAGTAAATTCAATAAATTTTATTTTCTAACTCTCGATAAATTATTTATATTTTCATTCATCATTTCGTTATGATTAAATATTTTTATAATAAATTATAAAATATATAAAATCGAAATCATAATTCCTTTAAACCCAATTCTCTTCTTAATTTATTCCAATACTCGTTAGAATTCTCATTTTGATTAATGTTCAAATTATCTTTATTTTAATTTTAATTTTATTTATTTAAAGAGGTTATATTCGAATTAATTTTTTAAGGCAACTCTTATTAATTTTATTAATTATATATAATAGTTTTCCATTTCGGATTTTAATTATTCCTACTTTTGCTCTTACTCTTACTCCTACTCCTACTTTTGCTTCTGCTTTAACTTCGACTTCTGCCTGATTTAGAATTAAATTGTAATTCTTGAGTGAATTCTAATTCTAATTGGCTTTGTCTGACTGTTAATTTATTATAATCTTCTAATAGATATCTTTTAGTCAGTCTTGGAAGATTAATATCTAGAAAAATCTCTTAATTTAATAATTCAAACGCAAATTCATCCATATATATTATTTTAAAAGAACCATCATTATTTTGCATTCTTATTTTTCTATAATCCATATAAAAGGGCTCTATTACTTTATAAATATCTGCTTAATTTTATTAAACCATTCTTAAATATACTAATCCTAATGCACTTACATACTTATAATCATTATTCTAAATGAAATAATAAACAATATCTAAAGAAGGTTAAATTTAAAGCATTTTTAATAAAAGTTATAAGAATTTACTTGGCTTTTTATAAGCTCCATAACATCCTCCAACATATTATAAGTCTATGGCTTTATCAACTAATGTTTCAGCTGATAAAGCAAAAAGATCTTCTTTCCAATATATATTTTAGTAAATTTTATTACGAATTATTTAATCTATTAAATATTAAGGATTTGTTCCGTGAATGCTAATATTTAATTATGTTCTATTTGCCATTATATATTTTATATATTATCTATTGTATATTATTATTATTATTGTTATTATCAAGATAATCTTTATCTATTTATTATACTTTCTTTATTATTCTTTTTCTTTTTTAATATACTTACACTTTATTCTAGAATTTTAATTATTCATTATTTAATATTAATCAATTAACATTATGCATTTGAAAATTTATGTAATTATTTTTATATATTTAAAATTAACAATTATTACTTATAATATTAAAATAAATTATTTTAATCTAAATTAGAAATAAACAAACTTCATTTTAAATTTTTTAAATAAATAAAAAAATTAATTTAATTATTTTAAAATTCTTTTTATATAAAATTAAAATAATATTATATATAAAATTAAATGATATATTTTCAAAAATTATATCTTCTCTTTATTTAACTTAATAATAACTCTATAAATTATAAAATATTTAATTATTTATTTATAAATTATCATAATAATTATTATTAATTAATATTATTTTCTATATTTTATTAAAGTATGATTTAAATTGATTAATCTTTTTTTTGATATTGATTTTTTTTCTCTTAATTATCTTTTTTATTTTTAATGTCTTTCTGCTTTTTATTTTTTTTATTGATTTCATTTATTTTTTATTAATCTTTAATATCTTTTTTAAGCTTCTTATTTTTATTTTATTTATCTTTATTGTCTTTTTTATCTTTTTTATTTTTTTTATTTTTTTTAACTTTTATAATTTATTTATTTATTTAGTTTTGATTTTTTTATTAATTTATATCATAATTAAAAGATGCTTCTTTTTAATTGTCTTATTCTTATTATTAAATTAATAATGTATCCCACCTTTCATCTTCATCAAAAATTATGGATTTAAATTTATAAGATTTTTATACTTAATATTTATCTTCTTAGATTTTACTTGATGCTTAATTGAATTATTTTATTTTTTATAGATTTAAAATTTCTTATTCTTCCATAATCCGATATTTACCCCATCCATTACCATCAGGTCCAGAAGGCTGATATAATTTTACTTATTAATCTTATATTTCTTGTTATTAATTTAGATAAGATTAATTTTAATAATTGAGAAAATATTGATTAGGAGGTTTATATTCTCTAACATGGTCGACCCTTATATTTCTTCCACAAATTTCCGCATTGTTAAAATTGTCTACAGCTAAAATTGTACTTTATTAATCTTAATAACATAAAAAGCAATATCCTTTACTTTTTCCACTTATTTAATCTCTAATTAAATATAAATCAACTATTTCTCCAAATTAACTGAATACAACAGATATATCTCCTTCATTCATATTATAATTTAATCCTCCTATAAAAATATAAGCACTATTATTATACTTATTATTTAATTATTATTAATTATTTTACATCATTATGCCAAGATGCTTAGCCTTTAATATTCATTTCTAACTCTTTCTTATTAAAATTTTCAATTGTTTTTGTACTATGCATTTATTTTGATTTATATTTTTATATTTATTATATTATTAATGAAGAAATTTATATTAATTAATCTATTTTTTATTATTAATCTAGCATTTTAAGTGTCAGAATAGTATGATAATTTTTAGTTATTAATGGATAATTAATAAGCAGTTTAAAATCAGTTAGTAAATTAATAAGAAATATTTAATTCTGAATTAAATCAATTAAAATAAATTTAATAGAATCAAAATCAAAAAAATAAATAACAGTTTGGTTATAATAGTATTTATAATGAAAGTAAAAATTATAAATAAAATAATGAAAATATTAATAATTAAATTAATAATCAGCTTTTTGGCAAAAATTTTTAGGAATTTGAAAATATTGATGTAGATTAAACGTTAAAATAATTGAAAACTGATATTTTAAAAATAAATTAATTAAAAACATCAGAAATGATAAGCAAAGGATTTTAACTAAAAAACAAAGAAATAGTAATAGATCCATAAACAATAATTTAATTTAATAAGTAGTTAATAAGCGGAGAGAAATTTATAGAAATATTATAAATAAATTAAAAATTAATGTCTTTATGTGGTTAAGATTTGATAAATTGTTAAATTAAAGATAACAATAAATTAGACTTACATCTTTTAAAAGAGACAGATAATATGGCTAGATTCAAAGAATTAGATTTATTGGTATTTTAATTTACATAATCAATAAATTTTAATTATAAATTTAGATAAATAAACAAAGTAACAAAAAAGATATTTAAAATGACAAAGAACTTAATTTAATTAATTAAGAAATTGATTTATTAAATTGATATAGCGTTATTTTTTTAATTATATTTTTGTTTTTAATATTTATTTATTTTTATTACTATTTTCTTATAAAATTTATGGATAAAGATTAATAATATTTAATTTCATAAAATCCTCATATTGACATTTATTAATTTATTAAAAAACAGGATTTTATAAATAAATTTAAAAAAATATCTAAATAATAAGGATCAGCTATTTAATTTAATAAATAATTAGAAATTTTTTTTGAAAAAAATTAAATTTAATTATTTTAGTTAGGAAAAATAAAAAAGTAAAAAGATCAAATAAATTAATTAATTTAATAATAATACCCTGAATTGAAAAATTTATAGTAATAAAATTTACCTAAATATAGCTATGTATAAATAAAGTAAGGAATTTATAAAGATTACATATATAAAGGATAATTTTTATTAGGAAATATATTTGGAATAGGAAAGTTGTATAATAAAAATAAAAATCAAATAATATATGCAATATTTGGATGAGAATTTGAATTATAAATTGGAGGAATTATATTTAATGAGGATATAATATATGAAGGAGAATTTAAAAATAATAAAAAAAATGGTAATTATCAATAAATTATGATTTAAAGGAAAGGGAATTTAAATTGAAATAAAAAAAAAATAATATTATATCGGACAGTTTAAGGATGATGATTATAACAATTATGGAGAATTAGCATATATCAATGAAGATTATTAATAAATATATAAAGGATAATTTGAAAAAGGATAAAAAAAAGGTTTTGGAAGACTTTATAAATTTGATAATAGAAATGATAAGAATTAAATTTAAATGATATATGAGGGTCAGTTTAACAATGATAAATTTTTTGGAATAGGGAAGTAGTTTTTCGATAATAAAAAAATAAAATATGAAGGATATTTTAAAGATGGTTTATTTCACGGTTCAGGTAAGTTATATGATGAAAACTCGGGATAAATTATATATTATGGTTGGTTTTATGAGGGAAATTATAAAGGACATTTCGGCAAATAAATCTTATCCGAAAATTTAGATAAAAGTAATTAAAACCCATCTACAATCTAATTGATAGCCAATTCCTAAGTCCTAACTAAATTGCCAGAACAATCTATTCATCATCCTTATCAAATTTCTCAAGTCATGTCTAATTTAAATCAATATTATCAGACTACTTACTAAGATAATATAAATGACTATATCATTTTTGATTAATGAAAAAATTTTATATTTATCTATTTTATATATATTTTCATTAATTTATATCTTTAATAATATTATTTTAAGATTTAAATATATTTTAATCTGTATCTTAATATTATTATTCTTAATTATTTTTACTTGTTTCTAAATGCTCTTCAATATTTATTAATAATTATTTACCACAAATTATTTTAGGTTTATTTTATCTGCTTTCATTTTCATTTATATATTATTATAATATTTATGATTAATTTTAATTTATATCTTAAAAGATATTCTTTTAATTGTTATTTTGATAATTCTAACTATTAAATACGTAATTTATATAAAAATAATAAATAAATATTAATAAATTTGTTCATAAAATAATACTATATTTAATTATTATTGTTTTATAATTTTATTAAAATAATATATTATTTTATATTTTATATAAAACTAAAATATTAAATAAAATTAATTATGAAATTTGAATTAATATTTAAAAATAAGAAATTTTACCTTGTTTATTAAATATTTTATTGAAATTTTATTTCACTTTCATTTAAACTTTCATTTAGATATTAAATAATATTTCAACTATTTATGCTACTATTTTAAGGTAAATTATTTGAATTTTAATTATGTTCATTATTTAAGATTTTGCTTTATTAGTTTGATTAATTATGTATACTAAATTGATTGTTCTAATATTAAAAAATAATTACAGTTTAAAAATATAAGTACATTTTTTTGAGTTTAATCAATAATTTTTGGATTTTTATTATGATTGTCATCTTAAAATATTGATTTTTTAGGCAATGTATTATTAATTTTACTTTAATAAATATTTGCTACACTAACCCTTTAAATATTGTTCATCAACTGTTTTGGCTCCATTTCCTAATAAACTTTAAGTTTTGATTCATCAAAGTTTTAACAATATTCTAAAAGAGTTTTAAATTAAACAGTATTTTGATCATTATATTGAAACCCAAGTCTAACATTTTTAATTTGTTAAGGATAAGAATTTGAAATAATGAGATGGATAATATCTTTATTAGGAAGAAAAGCAGGATTAACAAGATCAGATATATCAAATTTAGTTATATTCTCATTAAACCATTGGGAAGTGAAAATCTAATGAAAGTCGAATCTTCAATGAGGATCTTTGTGAAGTAGATTTGATAAGAGATTAAGAAGAGAGGGTGTGAGAGAGTGTTGTAATTGAGAGGAGTCTTATTAAGAGGAATATTATTGGTTTTATTAAGAGTGTTATTAATATTATTAGTTATATTAGTGTTATTATTGTTATTAATCTTGTTAGTGTTATTAGTTTTATTAATGTTATTATTGTTATAATTTTTAAAGTGATAATTGTTAATTCAACTGTTAAGAGAGGGAGAGAGAAGGATCGAGGATGTTGTTAATTGTTTGAAAGATATTATTTTATTGATGTTTAAAGGGCATTTTGCCATACACCCATTGATATAGAATGATACCTAAAGCCCAAATATCACTTTTCTAACTGACTTGCTTCTCAGAGTCGAAGTACTCAGGAGCTAAGTATTCGTAATTGATATCAACTCTTTTCAGCATTTCCTAACTCGTTTAATCCATTTTAAAAACCTTTGTAAAGTTCATTAACTTAATATTGTCAAATGGGTCTAACACTATGTCTCTATTGTTGATACATCCGAAAATATAATTCTTCTTATGAAAATACTATAAAGCGAGACATAATTACAAGAAATATCGGAATGCTATCACCTCTTCTAATCTCTAATTAGGCGATGATTCTTGAATGATTTCAAGGTCATCAAAGTAACATTCTGTGATTATATTATAATTCTGCTTATTTTTATAATAGTCATAGAATTTCACAATAAATGGGTGTCTCAACTCTCTCAAAACTGCTATTTCATTTTCAGTCCTCTTCTAAATTTCCTTCCAAGTATCTCCAGTTATTTCATCTTTTATTTTCACACTTTTTACTGCATATACTTTTTAGTTAAACTTGTCCTGTAAATATATTATGTCATAAAAGTGTCCTTTTTTTGAAGTAGACAAACAGTTCTTCTATTATAAATCTTCACGGTTATCTTAATAATATATATCCACTGAAAAATTCTCATCGTCGTTTCTTAATTACATTATCTAACTATCTTATTAATTATTATCCAACACGATTTATCTGCTCTATTACATTATCTTATTTAATTTATTGTTTATAAATTATATTCAATTAATATATATATATTATAAATTCGTTATTTAATTTATTTTATAATCATCTATACACATGTAATATTAATGAAAATAATTAAATATATCATAAATATGATTGAATAATAATGAATCATGAAGATTCAGGTTATGGTTAGGATTAAGGTTAAGGTTAAGGTTAGGGTATAGGTTATGATACAGGTTAGGGTACAGATTAAGGTAGAGATTGAGGTTGGGATTAGTTATAAGAAGGGCTAAAGATTTTAATGGCAAAACCTTAAACAAGTATAAGTATGATTATATAGATAAGAATAATTAAGATAACTAATACAACACAAGCGCAACATATTTTATTAGCAAGCGCTGGACCGACAAGTTGTTTAAGAGTTTCAATAGGGTTGAGTAAACTGAATTAAAATCTACCCTTTGGCTATTAAAGTTAAGGGAAATTATTGGGATTTTCCCTGCCTAATCCATTAAGTTTCTTTTCGGCTTCTTAAATAGGTAGAAGTTCAAGAGAAATAAGGACTTTGCCTTGAGAGATCTTATTGCCTAGATTGTCCTTGACTTTTGGATGATAAACATCTA
>Ga0315908_10003419_pt1 | contig 11500 bp, 10 predicted proteins | sample LakEriMetagenome_12_FD_203520 | JGI IMG/M metagenome (GOLD analysis project Ga0315908, IMG submission 203520) | Freshwater fungal communities from buoy surface, Lake Erie, Ohio, United States - Buoy 4 MA124 | ecosystem: Environmental > Aquatic > Freshwater > Lake > Lake biofilm | place: USA...
TGTCCTCCTTGTCCTCGCCGGCCTTCCCCTTGTCGACCACACTGAACTTCCCCTCCAGCGTGGCTCCCGTCAGCGTCGCCACCAGCTTTTCCTCCAGTTGTTCCTGGCTCATCACCGGCTTCCCGGCCGCCTTTTTGTCCTCGGCACCAGCAGGGCCTGAGGATACGAACAGCTGGACACTGGCCACCGCCGCGGAAAACAAGGTTGCAGATGATTTCATGGCTTCTCGGATCATGGTTTCAGGATTTCTTCAGGGCCAAACCCACGGCCTCGGTCCACTCGACCGGCGGCATGGCATACGGGCGGAAGGTTTCCACCGTGCCCGCCTGCTCATTATACAGCAGCGCCCGGTAGAGCCCCAGATCCTGAGCCGCCGGAGAATCGATCATCCGCGCCGAATCGTTGGCACTCATCTGGAAAAGAATGCGCATCTCGAATTCCGCCATGGCCTTCCGGTTCAGATACCGCCCGGCATTGGCGGCCGTGTCCACGGAAATGATGAGATGAATCCCCTGAATGCTGCCCTCCGTCACCAGTTCGGTGAACTGCGCCGCCGGATCCCCCGCGCTGTCGCCTCCCCCCCCGAACGAAAAATCATCCTCGCTCCGCAGCTTCCGGAAGCGCTGCAGCCCATGCACCAGCAGAAACACCGGCACGGCAACCGACGCCCCGCCCTCGCCACCGCTGCGCTCCCGCAGTTCCTCCGCCAGTTCGGCAAGAATCGCAGAGGATTCCGGCCCCCTCCCGACCCGCAACTCAGGAACCGCCGCCGCAATCCGCTCCACATAGCCTTCCTCCACGGATCCAGCCACCGCCTGATGCAGCAGCACCAGCCGCACCCCACCCGCAGGATACTGCGCCGCCAGCGCCACCAGCGCCACCCCCATCATCACCAGCGCTGCCTCTTCCCGTTGCCCCACCATGAGCAGATGATTGCCGCTCTGACGGTGGAAAACAGCCTCGGTCGGACCCTTGATCGAATTGGGAGCCCCAAACCAGCACCGGGGAGCCACCGGAGCCGCCCCGCGCGGAGCCTCCAGCAGCCGGCTGAGCAGCGGATTCTCGGAAACGTCGGCCGGCGCATTGCCCTCGAATACAATCGGCTCAGCCGGCACCCCGTACTTCTTCTCAGCCATCCCACGCACATCCCGCAGCAGACCCTCGCGTTCCTGATCGGACAGCCAGACCACCTGGAACGGACTGTTCCCCTCGATCGCCCCGGCCGCATCATTGTAAATCCCTTCACCCGGCCGCGTCAGCAGCCGCGGAGCCGGATTGTTCTCGTCCATGATCAGATAGGCGTCAGCCTCGTTGCACTGCAGGGCCACCCGGATCGCCATCTGACCAAGCGTCGCCCGCGCCAGCGTGTAGGCCCCCCCGAGCGTCTGCGACCCCAGCAGCACATGAATCCCGAACGCCCGGCCCTGCCGCACAATCCGGTCGAACAGCACGGACGCCGACTGCGCAATGCTGTCGTCCTCCACGAAGAATTCCTGGAATTCATCAATGATCAGCAGCGACCGCGGCATCGGCCCCTCCCCGCCAGCACGCTTGAAGCCCGCCACATCCTGCACCCCCATGCGGCGGAAAATGTCCCCGCGCCGCCGCAGTTCCTCGTCCACCCGCTGCAGCACACTCAATCCGAACTCACGGTCGGACTCGATCGCAATCACCTTCGCATGCGGCAGCTTCGCGTCCGCATAGCACTTGAATTCCACCCCCTTCTTGAAGTCGATCAGATAGAATTCCACTTCGTCCGGACTGCACGTAAGCGCCAGATTCGTGATGATCACATGGAACAGGGTCGATTTCCCGGATCCCGTCTTCCCCGCAAAGAGCGCATGCTGCCGCGTCCCTTTCCCAATCGCCAGATACTGCAGCTTGGTGGCCCCGGTCCGGCCAATCGCCACCCTCAGCTCACTGGCCGTTTCCGCCTTCCAGCGCTCGGAAACCGCCGGAGAAATCACCCGGAAGGGTACCTCGATCCGATTAGAATCAATGCTGCTCCGCCCAATCCGGTGCACCAGCTCCACCGCCAATCCAGCCGGCGGCGGGGGATCAAGCGAAACTTCCGCTCCCGCCGAAGCCAGCACCGCATCCACCGCAAACGAACCCGACCCACTGCGGCTCAGACAGACACTCGCCGCCCGCAGTTCCCCCACCGAAAATCCCTCGGGCACCGAAAGCCGCGTGTCATGATGCAGCAAAGTGAAAACCCCGCAGCGCGGCCCGCTCACGGCAATGCTCTGCAGCCGCTGCACCGCCACTTCGCTGAACCCCGCAGGAAAATCGGCAATCACCAGAAAATGATACTTCTCCGCCGTCGTGCCAGCCTCCCGGTTGTACTCCGTGATCGTCGCATACTCGTTCCGGAGATACATCTGAATGACCTTCTCGATATGATCATTCAGCTCGCCGAGACGCTCTTCGATCTGATCCCGCTGCGTCCAGATCCTCCGGTTGATGAGGGTCGGTTCGTAGTCGCCCAGATGCATGAAGCCGGCAAAACTCTGCCCCAGCCCCACCGGATCCAGAATCGTCAGCGCCAGCTTGCCAGGCGGCGTCACCGTCAGCAGCCGCAGAATCACATTGCTGAAAATATCCATCGGGACCCCCGCACAGGTCTCGCCGGACTCAAGCACCAGACAACCCCGCGCCGGAAACACCAGCGGCAGCGGAATGCGCACCGCCGAAGGCCCGGGCAGCCTCAGCTGCTGCGGCAGCGCCCCGGGCACCGCCGCCAGATCAAGCGCCACGGAACCAATCGATGCCGCCGCCGGAAACGCCACCGGTGGTTCCCACGACTCAGGCCGCACTTCCGTCCATGGCAGAGCCCGCAGCGCCGGCGATTCCCCCAGCATGGCCAGCCGACGGCCCATCGGCCCCATGACCGATTCCCACTCGGCCTCGAAAGCCGCCCAGGCCGCCCGCGCCGCCGTCTCTTCAGCCTCCAGTTCAGCCGCCGCCGCAGCCCGCACCGCAGCCAGTTCCGGCTCGGCCACCGTCTCGGTCTCCTGCTCGGCCGCCAGCCGCTTCGCATGCAGCCTCTGCGTGCGCTGCGCAAAAATCTCCTCGACCCTCGCCCCCAGACGCTGCGTCTGCTCGGCCACCTTGCGCTCCAGCCTCGCCCGCTCAGCCGACTCCACGGCATCAATACCCGCCCACTCGCTCTGCACCTCCCGCCCGCAGGCTTCCATCACCGCCGCCGCTTCCTCCCTCGCCCGCCCACAGCGTTCCTGCACCAGTTCGCGGCAGCGCCGGTAGCAGGCCCTTGCCTTTGCCAGACCAGCCGCCGCCGCCTGCACGGCCGCATCGGACTGACGGTACGCATCGCCCTTGAACATCCTTCCCGCCAGCGGCACCGCCCGGAATACTCCGGAAACACCCGCTTCCCCGGCCTGACGGAGCGATTCCGCCGCCGCCCGCGCCGCCCGCTGTCCTTCCACAAACAAGGCATCCGCATCCTGACCTTCCGGAGCTTCACCCGCCGGCAGCACCTTCCCAAGCTTGCGCAGCGATGCCTCCAGCGGAGCCAGCACTTCATTCTCCTGAACCGACAGACTTTCCTCGGCCCGCGCCAGTTCCGCCACCGCAGCCTCGACCACCACATCATGATCCCGCTGCGCCCGCCGCTTCGCCATCTGCAGCGACCCCAGCCGGTTCTCCCGGAAATGCCGCGCCATCGCAGGCAGCTTCCGCTGCATCTGCGTCACCGCCTTCGCCAACCGCTGCCTCCGGCGCTCATAATGCGCAGTCATGGCCGCCTCCTCGGCCGCCAGCTTGCCCTCCACGGCTGAGCGCCGCGATGCCACCTTCGCCTCGGCAGCTTTCACCGCTTCCCTCCCTTTCCGGTCCACCGACCCACGCCGCATCCTCTGCTCCTTCAGAAACTCCGCCTCGCGCGCAGCCCACGCCCGCGACGTCTCCAGCCACTCCCGCAGCAGATCGGTGGCGCGCTCCGCACCAGTTGATGTCAATTCACTCACAGTCATTCCTCAGTTTGCGCAGCAGCACATCGATATCCTCAATCACAGGCCGCACCTGGTTCACCATCGCCGGGATCGGCTCCAGATAATCATGCTCGAATTCACGTGCCTTCCCATCGTTCCACGACGCCCGGCACTGCTGCCACTCAACCATGAGATCCTTGAGCGACTGCTCCAGCAGCGATCCACTGGCCCGCGCACTCATGCCGCACCTCCCGCACTCACAGCCACAGGCCAACAACCGGCGGCACCCGGCGGCCCGCCCGCCCGTTCCGGCAAAGAATCTCGTTTCCGGCAATTCATGGCCATGCCTATACCCGCCGCCCCGCCCACCGGCAAACTGTAAGATGCCCGATCTGCTGACGCCCAGTCCCTCATGATGCCGTCACCTTCCGCAGAAATGCCATCGTTTCCCGGCGGAACGATTCCATCGACGCCGGTGCCCCCAGCCCATGCCCCTCCCGGGCCCACTCCACATAACGGCAGTCCCGCCCCGCCCCCCGCAGCGCAGCATCAAGGATCCTCCCCTGCTCCACCGGAACGATCGGATCGAGCGCCCCATGAAAAATCAGAAACGGCACGGAGGCCGCATCCACATGCATCACCGGCGACGCATCCCTCCGGTCCGCCGCCCGCTGCTCCTCCGGCTTCCCCCGCCCGATGAAGTCATCGACCACATCCTGCACACTGCTGCCACCCAGCCGCAGCGCAGAAAAATCCCGTGTCAGATCACTCGGACCAAACACATCGATGACCCCGCTGACCCGGCTGGAATGCCGCGACAGAGCCACCGGACCAGCCTGCTTCCGCGTCTCCCGCAACCCCAGAAGCGCCGCCAGATGCCCTCCCGCCGATGCCCCCAGCGCCACAATCCTGCCGGGGTCAATCGAAAGCACCCCAGCATTCTCCCGCAGCCAACGCACCGCACGCTGCACATCGTCAAAGGCAGCCGGCCAGATGTGCTGCGGCGACTTCACAGGATCAAACAACCGATAGCTCACGGAAACCGCCGTGAACCCAGCCGCGGCAAATTCCGCCGCAAACGCAGCCAGATCCCCCCGGCCGCCCCCTCGCCAGGCACCCCCATGAATGCACAATACCACCGGCCGCCGCCCCGCCTGCGGTGCCTTCCACAGATCAAGCGCCAGCCGCTGCCCCCCAGCCGTACTGTACACAATCCCACGCTGCGGAACAATTTCCCCAGCAGCCCGTGCCCGGGGAACTGCTGCCAACCCGGCCAGAACGTTCAGTATGCTGCGGCGATTCATGATTCCCCGCGGCTCATCGGCCGCCACTTCCCGTGGACTCGGCAGAACCCGCCGGCGTTTCACGCGTTTCCAGCTTCGTAATCTGCACCGGTCGCCCCAGACGCGTGTACGTCAGCTTCGCCACCGCAGGCAATTCCCCGAAATTCAGAATCACCTCGGCCCTCCGCACCACCGGCCCAGCCTTCGAAATCAATATCCAGTAATCCAGCGGCGCTTCCGCCGTCGCCTCCCGGCTCCGCACCCGGATGAGCTTCTCCCCATCAATCACTTCCTCCCCGGCCAGCACGAATTCATGCTGCCCGGTCACCTTGAACCCAGGATCCACGGGAGCCGTCAGCGTCCGCAGCAACCCAGTCGCTGTCTCATGATCGGAATCCACTCTCCAGGTCTTCCCTCCATCCGATGACATCCAGAAACCATCGCGCCCCGCCAGCCGCAGCTGCACCACTCCGTCAAACCCAGTGAGCCGGATCTCGGCAGCCTCAAGGGTCAGTGCCGCTTCCATCTTCGCCCTCTTCTCCCCAGCCCGGAACTCGGCCCGGACTTCATAGGACGGAAGCGAAGCCATGTTCTGAAACGCCTTGTCGAGCAGTTCCCGCGCATTGCCTTCCATGGCCTGCTCGTTCTCCACATGCCGCAGATGCAGGGCCACATCCGAGACCATGCTCTGCACCAGCTCATAAACCCGCTCCGCCGGTTCCTTGTCCACCACAGCCCGCACCACAGGCTGCCAAAGCCCCGCCGGCAGCCCGCTCTTCGCACCGTCCGCTCCAATCACCGCACCCAGCCGCTGCATGGTCTCTTCCCCCGGCTTGTACAGCATCAGCATGGCATAACTCGTCAGCACCATGCGGGCCTCCCGCCTTCCCTGGGCATCCCCGATCTTCTCAAGCATCGGATTTAGTCCGTCCATCAGATACGCCACCACGTCAGCCCCGGCTTTCTCCCTCGCCTCCCGATCCGCCACCCCCGGAACCACCGGCGGCAACGGCGGCAACGCAAGCTTCATGCCCGCCGCCAAAGCCTCAGCCTCCTCCACATACGGACGCCATTTGCTCTCCGCCACCCCCCGCAGCCGCAGCAGTCCCGCCATCCCAAGATCAGCCGCCAGTTCCACCGTTCCCTCCTTCCCCGCAGGCAGGTCCTCCCGCCGCAACCCGATGATCCTCATCCCATCACCATCCTGGGCAGGCTCGTGCACCACCAGAAACTCCCGCTGCGCCTTCTTCCCGTAACGCGCAAACCACCGCAGCGTCACATACGTCCCCGGTGCCTCGGCCGGACCTTCCCCATCCAGCACACTCCGGTCCTCAAGGAGCCGTGCCACCTGCAATTCCCCCAGCTCACGCGACTGCCCGCGCAAAGATTCCTCCAGATGCGTCCGCGCCACCTTCTCAAAGGCCTGATACCCCCACAGCTTCATCCCACCGGCGTAATCACCGGAACGCACAGCCTCCATCCACGCATCCCCCACCCGCCGCGCCGCCGCCAGCGTCTTCTCCTGCGCCACCGCCGCCGCCTGCAAAGCATCAGGAACCGCCGCCCGCACTTTCCCGCACGACATCACAGTACCCACCACCATCACCAGCAGCTCACGGCTTATTTTCATCACCCCAGCATGCCACAAAGCACCCGCTCCTCCAAACCCATTCTTCGACCACCCCAGCCCGCTTCAGTCTTCCTCACCCCCAGCCTGCCCCGCACGGTCCCCTCCAGGATTCTCACGCTCAAACCGCATCTTCAGAATCCTCCGCCCATCCACCTCCAGAATCGTCACCCGGTAGCCTTCCAGCCCAACCGTGTCTCCAGCCTCCGGAAGCCGCCCCATCTCCGACGTCACATACCCTCCAATCGTCGATACCTCGTCACTGTCCAGCTCCAGATCCGCATGCTCCCCAAGCATGTAAAGCGGCAGCTTCCCGTCCACCATGAATTCATCGTCGCTCACCCGCACAAACCCATCATTGAGCGGCACCGGTACATCAAACTCATCCTCGATCTCACCCACCAGTTCCTCCAGCACATCCTCCAGCGTCACCATCCCCACGGTCGCCCCGAACTCATCTACCACCAGCGCCATGTGCGCCCGCTTCGCCAGAAAAATCTTCAGCAGCTCATCCAATGGCTGCGTCTCCGGCGCTATGATCACGTCCCTCCGGATCTTCGCCAGATCAGGCTTCGGATCGTTGATGATCCTCAGAAAATCCTTGATGTGCACCACCCCCAGACACACATCGAGATTCCGCTCCCGCAGCGGAAACCGCGTGTGCTTCGATTCCATCGCCACCGCCAGATTCGCCTGAAAATCCTCCCGCGGATCCAACGCCACAATCTCCGTCCGCGGCGTCATCACATCCCGCGCCACCAGATCGTTCAACTCCAGGGCATTGATCGAAATGTCCCGCTCCGTCGGCGTCACCTGCTTGGACCGCCCGGACTCCTCCACCAGCAACTGCAGTTCCTCAGCACTGTGAATGTTCGCATGGTCATGCGACGCATCAATCCGGAACATCCACAGCAGCAGACGGTTCGCCGTCCCGTTGAACAGCCGGATCGCCCACCGGAAAATCCACTCGAACCCCGTCAGCGGCCGACTCACCGCAATCGCCGTGCTCAGCGACCTCCGGATCGCCAGCGACTTCGGCATCAGTTCCCCGAAAACCACATGCAGAAACGTCAGAATGCCAAAGGCAATCACAAACGAAATCATCGGAATCGGCAGCCACGCCGGCGTTCCCTCAGGCCAGATCTTCCACAGCAGTGGCTGCAGCAGCGCCTCAATGTACCGCTCCCCGAACATGCTCAGGGCCACACTCGCCATCGTAATCCCCAGCTGCGTCGCCGCCAGATAATCATCCAGCCGCGCCACCATCCGCCTCGCCTCCACCGCACGCGGCGCCGACCGCTTCTCCTCAATCAGTTCGTCCAGCTGACTCGCTCGCACCTTCACAATCGCAAACTCCGCCGCCACGAAAAACCCGTTCAGCAGCACAAAAAATACAATCAGCCCAATCTGCCACACCACGTCTCCTCCCGTCACCGCATCCCAGTTCTTCACAACCTGATGCGTCGCTTCAGCCAAGGGCATGGAAAAATATGAATGGTCAGTCATAGCACGGCCGGCATTCCGGGGGAACCCGGCCATTCCTTCACATCATCGGTTCGGAGTTGGACATCCCGGCATTCATAACTTCTCGTACACGCCCTTGTCACGCCGCTTCAGCACCGTCAGCCCACGCGACTTCGCATCGGAAACAGATAAGGGCTTCGTCAGCTTCGGGGAATTCACCCGCGACACCAGCTTCCGTACCGGCTTCTTGCACAAAGGACACACCTCCAGCGGAGCCCGGTCCACCGGCCTCATCAGCTCAAACCCACGCGCACAAATCCGGCACGACTGCTCCGGATCCTCGGCAATGTACTCGTAAATCGGCATGGCTCTTGTTCAGGTTCCCCCACCCCGGAAATGGAGAAGGGGCCGAAAACACTTACGTGCCCCAGCCCCCACCCGTCAATTTCCTTCTGCGGTCACCCGCCTGGACCTCACCAGGACGACTTCGTCACCCCTGGAATCATTCCGCCATTCGCAAGCTCACGGAACGAAATCCGGCTCAGCTTGAAACGGCCAATGTACCCACGACGACGACCAGTAAGCTGACAGCGGTTCGTCAGCCGGGTCGGACTCGCATTCCGCGGAAGCATGGAAAGACCCACGTAATCATGGTTCTTCTTCAGCTCAGCGCGCAGCGCAGCATACTTGTTCACCGTCTTTTGCTTGCGCTTCTGACGCTCAATCCAGCAGGTTTTGGCCATGGTTCGTTAAAAAAGTTCTTCTTTGGGAAAGAGGAGACACATGGACATCCCAATCCCCACCGCAAGGGATTTTTCATCCGTTTTTCGGATCCTCCAAACGCCATCGCCCACCCCGGTCGCGGATCTCGACACGATCACCCTCACGGAGCATCCTCAGCTCTCACCCGGCCCGTCCACATCCCGTGCCCCTGCACGAAACCCCTCGCCCTCATCCCGCCAGGAACCCACCCGCCGGTGGAACAGTCCCTGCTCCACTCCCGCTGACCACACCCACCCGCCCCCATGAAACCACCGGCAACCCCCACCCCGCAGGGGAAAATCCCGCCCACCCCGGAAGCCGGTGGATACATCATCGATTCCTTCCTCGGTGGCGGCAACTTCGGCTTCGTCTGGAGCGCCATCCAGGACGGCACCATGCGGCCCGTCGCCCTCAAGTTCCTCGCCCCATGGCACCACTGCGGACCCGCCAGCCTCCGCTTCGAACGGGAAACCGAAATCGCCTCGTCCCTCGAACACCCCTCCATCGCCAGGATCTTCGCAACCGGCCAGAGCCCCTCCGGACGCTGGATCGCCATGGAACTCATCGACGGTCCCACCCTCGATGCATGGGCCAAATCCCCCTCCGTCTCCCTCCGGCAGAAACTCTCCGCCTTCCACAAGGTCTGCGACGCCACCCTCCACGCCCACCAGGCAGGAATCATCCACCGCGACCTCAAACCCGAGAATATCCTCGTCACCGCAGACGGCACCCCGAAAATCGTCGACTTCGGCATCGCCGCCCGCACCGTCGGCGCCACCCTCGACGTCACCCTCACCAGAAACGGCGAACTCATCGGCTCCCTCCCATGGATGGCTCCCGAACAGGCACGCTGCGACTGGCAGAACGTCAGCACCCTCTCGGACATCTATTCACTCGGCTGCATCCTCCTCCAGCTTCTCACCGGCCAGCGCCCCATCAGCGGAAACAGCAGCTTCAGCAACGCCCTCGCGGCCGCCCAGTCCGGCGACAAACCTTCACCGGGATCCATCTGCCGCTCCATCCCGGCCGACCTTTCCACCATCACCACCAAATGCCTCTTCCCAGACCCCGCCCGCCGCTACCAGTCCGCCGCAGAACTGCGCGATGACATCGCCCGCTGGCTCAATGGCGACCCCGTGCACGCCGAAGCTTCCACGCTGTACTGGATCTCCCGCAAACTCCGCCGCCACTGGGCCCCCGCCACCGCAGCCTGCCTCTTCCTCGCCGCCACCGGAGCCGCCGCCGCCTCCAGTTACCTCGCCGCCAGATCAGTCGCCACAGCCCGCGCCGACACCCTCCACGAAGCAAGGGAACTGGCTTGTCTCATCCTCCTCCGCTGCAAACCCGCCCTCGAAAAAGCCGGCCGCAAGGACGAAATCACCAGCCTCGAAGGCCAAATCGCCTCTTTCGACTGGTCCCTCGGTCAACCGGATGCCCTGGGCAGCGCTTACGATTTCCGCCGCTTCCGCGCCCGTGTCGCCACCTTCACAGCCGAAAGCCACGCCAGAAACGGTCAGTGGCCCGAATCCTTCCGCATGTGGCAGCGCGCCATCACCCACCTCCAGTCACTTCACGCCGATCACCCCGGAACCAGATACTACGCCGAGGAACTCGCCCACGCCGCCGCCGGAAAACAACTCGATCTCCTTAAGTGCCATTACCTCGAAGCCGCCGTCTCCGCCGCCCAGTTCGTCGCGCAGACGATCGGCAGCCACCCCTGCGACGGCAGCCTCCTCGCCGAAGTCTCGGAAGTCCTCGCCGAAACCGCAGAAGTCTGCGCAGAACAGCAGAAACCTTTGCCAGCCGCCACCCTGCCACTCGCCTCCCAGTTCGCCGATCTCCTCCGCACCAACTGCGACGGAACCTTCGAAAGCATCCTCAACAACGCCTGCGGTCAGCGCTCCCATGCACGCATCCTCAGCCTCTCGTCCCAGCACAAGTCCGCCCTCGACGCCGCTTTCACGGCAACGACCACCGCCGAGCAGGCCCTCGCAGCCGAACCAGGGAGCGAAACCGCTGCCATAGTCATGTCCAATTGCCTCACCACCCTGGCAGAAGCACTCCACGACGCCGGTCGACTCACAGAAGCCGACACATCCCTCCAGAAAGCCCTCAGCATCCGCTCCCGGAACGGCGAACTCATCCTCCCCGCCAATGCTTCTGCCCAACCGGCTGTCCGGCTCGCCGTGGCCATGGAACGCCTCGGCGATTCCTTCATCACCCGCGCGGACGCCAGCACGGCCGCCACCATCCTCAGCAAGGCCGAATCCATCTGGAAAGTCATCGGCCCTCACTCCCGATCGGAAAAAGGTCAACTCCGCTGGGGCCTTGTCGCACTCAAGCACGCCCAGCAGGCCGCCCTCGCGAAACGCAGCAGCGACGCCATCGCCGCCGCCGCTTCCGCCTATTCCAGA
>Ga0315908_10003420_pt1 | contig 11498 bp, 2 predicted proteins | sample LakEriMetagenome_12_FD_203520 | JGI IMG/M metagenome (GOLD analysis project Ga0315908, IMG submission 203520) | Freshwater fungal communities from buoy surface, Lake Erie, Ohio, United States - Buoy 4 MA124 | ecosystem: Environmental > Aquatic > Freshwater > Lake > Lake biofilm | place: USA...
ATTACCATCTTGGGCTTGGAAGAGAATACGATAATTTTATGAATCTTCTTGAGAAGGAGGAGGCATAAGGGCCCAGAAGACAATAGAATACTGAGAACTTAAAATGATTCCTTATTCTTTGATGACATACATATCCTAATTATCGACAAAGACTCCCCAATTGTTATATTTACCTAGACCAGCAGGTAATCTTTGTGGACTTCCAATAATATCAATTTCATAATTTAGACTAGAATCTTATGATGAAAGTTTCTAATCGAATTTCATCCATAAGAACATTCCTTAAGGAGCTCTTAAAATATTGTAAAGACAATTGGCAGCTTCTCTTTTTATTGGTTGAATTTTGTGATCAAGTAGTTTCACTAATATATCCATACTCTTTGTTTCTATTAGAAAAGGTCTTCTTTCATGGTCAAGAGTCATGTGAAGATATACTCCAGTTGCTTTCATACCTACATGCACTGAACTACTATTCAATTTTGATATTGCGAATCTTAGCGTCTGTTTATCTCTATTCTTTTCATCTATCATATTAATATTATTATCATCATATATTATCGTTACTATCATATAATTATAATATTATTATTATTATTTTCACATAAATATTATTATTACGAAAAGAAGGCAACATAGCTAATAGAAGATATACTTCATCCTAAATATACTTGATTTCCTGAAAGTGTTGATATAGATCAGTATAGACCTTGAGCTTAAGAAGTGTATCATAATATTTGGGGTTGGCCTTTAAAATGGGGAGATTTTCTTCATTGACATATATATTAGTGAGTATTCTAGCAAGCATATGAATACTCATAATCTCATAATGGACATTTTCTCTGATTATAATATCATTCTAAGCTATATCTAGTGTTTTGGTCCTTATATCTTTATTACTTTGTGCGACTTTCAATCTATCTGGTATTTCAGTACCTTTGTCTAAAAAACTATTGAGTTATTTGATATAATAGTTTAGTTGAGTATCTTGAGATAAGTAGAGCATAGCCTCTCTAAAGACAGAAATATTAGAAATGCATTCAATACACATTTTATAACAAACAAGACTTAAATTAATTTTAGTTGACTTCTGAAATCTATTAGAAAACTTATAACTTTGATAATATTAAGAAGTCTGAAAGAGTGGATCTATGAGAGCAATATAGATTTCAATATTATTAATTTCGCTAGTTTTAGTGCAGAATTATTAAATAAAAAAGAGTTTATCCTTGACATCTTAATCATTATTATTGTACCTAAAGTCCAATGAACGTACCATGTATTCAAATCCCTAACTCATGAGGATTTTATAATGTGATGGCTCACAACTAAGGATAAGAAGACTTAAAACATATTGTTATCTTTCTATCTAGTCTGATAATTTCAAAGCATCATTAAATAAGTCAGTGACAATACCAAACTTGCTGATTTAATATAATTAAACATGATCTAATGCTTAATTACCTAAGAACCTTATCACTTGTTTCTTCACACTCTTAACTTTATCCTTCTTATAAATTTCCACCCCTATTAATAATCCTCCATCTTTAATAACAATTTCCCTACAGAAGTCATTTTCACATAGACTTGATAATACTTTGAGACATAATTCATTCATTAAATCACTAATGTCCTACTGTATAATCTTTAATAAAATCTGAGAACCTTTGTTTTTAATTACTTCTACTTTTATATTATCATCTCTGAAGTTACAATACTCCAAAATGGTGAGTAGACAGATGGCTGTGATTTCTTACTGAAGATCAGTGAGATTTTCAATAATATCAGGATTATTAATAATACTTATAAGACTATTGATAATTCCACATTAGATCATATGATTTTTCCAATCATCAATCAGACTAAACTCATAGAATATTCTACTGATTGTATACTAAGTGCTTAATCTTGGTTCAAAACTTAACACACATAATTATTAACTAATCGCCTTAAATAACTATTCTCCGTCTAATATACTGGCATCTAGAATTTAAATACTTTTGTCATCCATTATCAATTATAGCAGAATCTAAAGCGACACTTCATTAATTCCCATATTCTACTTCCTTAAACAAAATCCTAAATTCTACCAGTTCCTTTGTCTGTTGTTAAAAGTCTTTGTTGAGTCTCATTAGTTTGTTTTGAATTTTTCTAATATTAATTCCAGTTAAGCTTTTCCCAAGTCTGGCTTTTCATCTATTATTTACTTGTCGATCAGTATATCTAAATCTGTAAACACTTCAGAATTGTCAAGCTTTATCTTACCTGCAAATTTAAATATTTCAGATATAAATGACATTATTAGCTATTATATACTTTTATTATTATTAAAATTCATGATTAATTTTTTAGACTCCTGTGCATTTATTATTGCTATTTTTAGTGGAAATCTGTTTTAATTTGTTCTCTTATTCTTTCAATTTCCTCATTATTTTAAATCGTGTCATCTAAAATTAAGAATAAATATTACCTGAATAAGCTATGCTACGATTCTCTTCATTTCTCAAAGCATGGATATCCAGATTTGCATATACTTTATTATTTATTCCCAAGAAGTTTGGAGGCTGTTAGAAATGATTATCCTTTTATAATTATATATATTAATTTAATATATAATTATATGTAAGATAGATTTAATAATAAATAATATAATGATAATATGATGAATTAATAATATAACAATATGATATGATGATACTGTGTTGATAGATTCGACCTGATGATTAGAATGTACCTTCTAATACAACATAGTAAGCATTTTTTCCAGAATAAGTCCACAATGACTAAGCTAAATGTGAATATTTTTAATTTCTACATCCTCTAACTTCTTAGTTTAATCACTCTTATTGTTTAGTTGGTATTAGATTCTGCTGATACTAATGCAAGAAGAGTCTATTAATTTTTCCAGTTTCTCAACCTAATTATTCACAATTTTTTATTGATATTTAATAATATTTATTTGTTTTATTGATATTTATTGATTTTTATTAATATATTTTAATAATAATTACTTCTGCCGTCTTATTCTTCAACTTATCTTAAATGGTAGTGAAGTTAGTTTCGACCTAATACAATTTCAAATGCTTTTTATCCTCGTTAACTGATATTTGATATTTATAAGTATCATATTCTTATTATAATTTCTGAATTTCATTTATCTCTTTCTCTATTTAGTTTTTCAACTATTATCTAAACTATATCATATCCTTCTTTTGATTTTACATCTAAGAGCTCACATAAATCAAATCATTTATCTCTTTAGCTTTTGATACTTGTTTTAAATTGAAAAAGTTGTTTTTTAATCTTATTAATTCTCAGTCTAATTTTCTTTACTCTATTCTCACATGTTCTAAAGCTATAATTATCATTATACTTATATTATAAATACATTTATGATGTTCTGTTTCTAGCCTTAATTTTTCTTACTTTTTCATTTCATAGATATTGTTTTCATGTTACTTTTATATTTTTTCTTCATTTTTGAAAATTTCTTTGACAGCTCTAGTTTCTTCAAATTCACTAACTTCATCAAATAACAAATCATTGAATTAAGTTCTGATATTTTTTTCTTTATTATTTCTTGCTTCTTATAAAATTTATTATTAGTCTTTAAAATCGTAAATCCATTTCATGAAGTTTTCAGATAAAAGTTGATGTTATTCAATTTCAAATATCTTTTTTTTAAGCTCAGTTTTATTGAAAGTGATAAGTTTTTATAAATTATAAACGAGTTTCTTCCTATCTTCCTTCATATACTCCAATTATTAATTTTCATAAAGAATTTTACTTAATTCCTACTTTGAAATCTCTAAACTCTCTTGCTTATTTTTGAACTCTTCTAATAATTCATCAGATGCCTTAAACCCACTATATTTCTCAATATTAATTTATAATTATTGCAAATAATTTAATCTCTGCTATATTGTGTACTTTATTTAATTGCATTTTTTCTTGCCTAATTCCATCATAAAATCCACATTATTTAACTCTTTTTATAAGAAAGTCTTTTTTTCCAAGTTCTTCAACTCATTTATTATTTTATCTTATTATTTACCTTCATAAAGATCATCATACTTCTACTGTATCTTTTCTGAATATATCCTAATAAACATTTTTCTCTAATAATCTCCTTTGAATTCTACTTATTATTTAGAAGTGCTTCTTTTTTTGTGAGTTTCTTACCATACTTTCTTTAATTTTGTAAATCTCTCTTTTGTTTTTTCAAAGAAGTTTTAGTTAGCAGTTTTAGACTTGGTCAATTAAGGTAAAATTTTGTTATTTAAGTTATTATTATTATTATAACTTTAAGGCTATGATTATTCTAATTTTAATTTGATTTAATCACTTTCTTTCAACTTTGAATTCTTTTTGTTGTTTTGGATATTCATGTTGGGATTGGTACTATGATTGTGGTTGCTTAAATGATGAAGACTATGAAGATTTTTATTAATAAACTCTTCATTTAAAGAAGTCAGACCGAACGTTTGATCTTAACTCATTACAAATTTAATTAGTTTTATATTACTTGAATTATATAATCATTTTAAATGAAGGACAGAGATGGGCTAGTAACTAATATTTACTATTTATTACATCATTCTAACCCAGGACTCAATCATCTTATCAATCGAACTTAATTAAAAATACCATAAACAATCACTTTTGTCAATAATATACCTCAAAATTGGTATTTTACAAACAAAAATGGCTTCATCAAAAAAAAATCCTCTTCTAAAATTAATTTATAAAATATCTTTTAGAAGTTTACTATCAATACAAAACATTCTCTATCATCCTAAATTGTAGCCCAATACATATATGAAGTAGATAAATAAAGTTAAGATTAAAATATTTAAAATCATAATTATTTTTAATCCAAAATAAGTATAGAATATTTGGATGAAAATAAATTTAGTAATTATTTTTATTATATTAAAGAATAATTTGTTTATGAAAGAAAGGATAAGAAAGATGGAATTTTATAATAATTTCTAAATCCTTATGGAGACTATAATCGTAAATATTTTGATATAATTTATATTAATAATTATTTTAATTTAAAATGTTTTAAAAAAATTTTATATTAATTAAAATAAAAATATATTAAAATTAAAATAAATTATAAAATTTTTTATTTAAAAAATTAATAATTGAAAAATTAAATGACATTAATTTTTATTTAAATAAATTATAAATTTTAAAAATATAATAGATTTAATTGAATGTATTTGGAGTAATAATTTGATTTTACTTAATAAGAAATAAAATGTTCATAAAATATGAAATAAAAAAATAGAAGTTTATGAAAAAGCTCCAACATTTGATGGACCCGAATTATTATCACAACACGGTAAAATAAATCTACTAATAATTAGTTGAATTAAATAGTCCATCATAAATAGAAGAAATTCATAAAATAGTAAATGATATTTAAAATAAATTGGATGTAATTTCATTAGGTTTATACAAAGTAAGCCGATTAGTTTGTTATTTTAAAAATAATTCATTAAATGAAATGAACTTTTTATTTTGTTCAACAATCAGATTCGATGTATTTTATTAATTTAAATAAAAAGAATAAAATATTCAGCAATAATTAAAAAAAGCTAGCATAAATACCTATTCCATATTAGAATAACTTTAAAGTAAAAAATTTAATAATTATAAAGAATCCTGAATTTGTTGAGAAAATTCAGTCTTTAGTTTCTTAAAGATAATAGAAATTGTAATGTAATTTTAAATGTTTAAATTGTAATTAATTTACACTATCTAATTAATTCACTTAAATAGCTTACTAAGTTATCATAGATTATCATGATAAATTTGATGTGAATTCTGCTAAATTTATGAATTAACAATAGGTTATTCTAGATGATTAAGAATAATAGTTATAAAGAGATAGAATCAAGAAAAAAGTGGAGGAAGAAAATGAATATTCACATTAGGACATTAAACTCTAAAATTTTAAAAAAGATCAACTTTATTCTTATTATAAAAATCAAGAACACACTTAGCTCTAAAAAGTACCTTTGCCCATCAGAATTATGAATCAGAATATCACATTTTCATCTTATTAAGAATTAAAATATAATCCACATTTTAGAGGATAAATTTTATAAGTTTGTAATTAATGTTATATGGAATTTATGGGTGAAAATAAAATTGCTGGAAAAGAACGAATCATTTATAAGAATAATAGAGAAATAATTCATAAAATTAAATAAAAGAACAAGGATCTTTATGAAGTAGCTAGGAAATTTTAAATAATGAAAATATAATAAGATGAAAAAGTAAAGGAGTAAAGATATTTCATAAGAAAATAAGCTATAAATTCTTAAATAACTAGTTAAAAAAAAGAATAAATATTTAGTTTTAAAATTAAAAATAAATAAACTAGAGAAGATATTTCTTAATTAAAAACATAATAATCTTCTAATAAATTAATTTAAGATTTTAATGCTGGATTAATGTCATAAAATACATTTTTTGATGATATTTCTTTAAAAAAAGATTTTGATAATCATATTAGCAAACCAATTAAATAATTTATTTCGACTAATTAAAATATTGATGTTTATTAGATAAAAGCTTTTTAAAATTAATAAATTAATAAAAAAGTTGAAATTAAATGTAAAAATGATAATTAAATAAACAATAACTCTAATTTTAAATATATAAATAAAAATGAAGTTAGTTAAAATTCAGATAGAAAAAATTAATTAAAATTTACGAATAATCAATTAAGATTATTAACATAATAAGATTCTTATAATAATATAAATTTAGAAACTTTAGATTTTTGATTAATTATCTGTTAAATATCATAATAATATTAATATTTAAATTTAGGTTGAAATAATATTAATATATAAAATAGTTAAATGAATAATATATATAAAGAGAATAGTTTAATAATATTAAATATAATTATAACTTAATTGATGAACGATCATTTAAATATCGATCCTTACAATTTCAAAATGCCAGGGAGAAAAGATCTTATGAGCCTGGATAAGATAAGGCGTAATAAATATAAATAAAAGAAAAGCTTATGAAGACAGCCTGAAGAGGAAACTAAACTTTTAGAACAAAGAAGATAATAGTTTAAATACAAAAGACATCGATGGCTCAAAACCTTATCTAAAGGGTTACAAATACACAGAAAAATAAAGTTTTCAGAACAGTTGCTAAGGAATTGAAGGAGCATTTGCGAAATCATTCTATTCAAAAAGAATGCGAACTGAAAATGAAAAAGAAGAAATAAAAGGAACAAAACCTTAAATTAATAAATTTGTAACAATGAGACCATCAACAAACCCTTTAGAACCTCAATACAAATTATAATCTTATGTCTAAAGATCAAATACTCCTCCAAAGTTCTTGAAGGATGCGATGAGGATTGATGATATTCCCGGTACCAGGTCAAAATGGTTGGATTAACCTTAATTTTAAAGGAAGAATGTTTATTAACCAGAATTTATAATTGGCACTACTGCTAAATAGATATTTGTCCCTAAAGATAGGTAGGATGTTTTAAATGTCAATGATATCAATTAATATTTATAGTTTAAAACTAAAAGGCAAGTTAATCCTTTGGAGCCCACTTATGCTCTTGTTGATAATGTTTAAAATACTGTTAATACTAATTATGGATTTATCTAAGGAAGTAGAAGTAAACAGTTGCATCCTATTTCTATTTCAAGTGATAAAAATTTTACTCTTAAAACTCATGATATTCTTGGAGCATAGCATGATACTACTAATGGTTTATTCTTAATGTAATTCCTCTTTAATATTTAAATATATTTATCATTAATATTCATATTCATATTATTATTATCCTTTTTATTATCATAATTAAATTATTATTATTATTCTTTTTATTTTTTATAAATATAATCAAAGGAAATAATAAAGAAAAGACTATAGAGATATAAATTAAACAAAAGATATTCCAGGAGCATAATAAAGTACTTTATAAAAAGGCATAAAAACAAAAAGAATTACTAACCCATGTTGGCCTGAATATAAATATTTGTGTAATATTTTTATATTTATTATAAGCTGATAATTAATATAAAGCATAATAGAAAATTGAATAAATTAATAATGGATATTAAAAATTAACTGGAGTTTAAAAGTTTGATAAATTTATAAACTGAATAAATTATTTTTAGAATTTAAAATGTCAAAAAATTAATATAATTATTTTATTTAGTTTTATTAGAAATAAATAAATATTTTATATATAAATAAATGCAAATTAGAAATAAAAAATCATTACTGAAAAATGGGAAATTGCAATTCTTAATAAACTAAATAAATAAGATGTAATTCAGAAATTAGTAAATAAATAAGTATATAAAAATTGGAAATTTTAAAAGATTATTCTAAATATGTGTAAAGCAATGTATTAAAATTAGATATTATTGAAGAATTTAAATAAGTTGATTTTGATATAAATGATTTAAAAACGATAAATGATAAAGATGTGTTAATAAATATTTTAGAATCACAATATATTTTTTAATATTTAATATCCCAAGAAGATTTTCCTTAAGTCTATTAATTATTATAAATAAATTTTAATGAAGTTCAATAAGTTTGGATAAATTATAATTTTTTATAAAAAATTATTAGACTATAAGAAATCAAAGAATTTAATTAGATTACTAATAGCTAAATTTAAATTCTACTATCATAAATTAGTATTAATTTAAATTAATCTAAGTTTTTATTTTATAGTTTTTATTAAAATATTGATGAAAAAAATATAAATTTCATTGAACTTTTATCCATTATTTAACCAATTTCAGAATTATTTGATGATATATTTAAAGTTTTTTGGTTATTAAATTTTTATATCTATAAATAATGCTCATTAATTAAATTTTTAACTTAAAATAAATATTTTATTTAATAAAAAGAATTTAATAATCAATTAATTATTAAATCTCTTAAAAAAATAAATTCTTGAATAAATAACTTTATAAAAAAACTTAAAAAAACTAAATTTAATGATTAGTACAAAATTGATGATAATAAATTCTGTTAAATAATAAATAAAATTCATTTAAAAATGTATGAACTTAATTTAGAAAAAAATAAAGCATTAATTTTAGTACAAAATTAAAAGATATAATCAGAAAAATTTGAAAAATAATAAGTTTAATAAAATTTATATAAGAACAAATCACATGAGTAGAATAAATAAATTATTGATTTCAATCAATAAAACAATTAAAATTATTAAATAAAAAAAATTGGTTAAAAAAATCCTTAATCTTAAGAAATTTATTTTGGTGAATAACAAATTTTATAAATAAATAATAAATAATAATCAGAAAATAAATAACTAAAAAACATAGAGGAAATAAATTAATAATAAATATCACTTATTAAAAAATAATCTTAGATAAATATTTTTAAATAATAATCAGAAATGCTTCTTAAATATTAAGGAGGCTAATTAAAATAAAAATAGTTTTCTAATATTTTAGAATATTAAAATAATTATGAAAAAAAATAATAAAATAAATTTTAGTTGTAAAACCCAAATCCAAATTCATAATTAATTAAATTAGAAAAGTAAAATATAAATAATTTATTAATAAGTATAAATTAGTTAAATTTAGAAGTTTAAGTTATAAATTCATAGCATAATTTAATTAATGAAAAAGATTAAGCGTAATAGTAAATTATGAAATTAACAAGTAAAGAAGAGAAGTAATAATAATATTTTATTTAAGGTATATTATTGAAAAATAAAATGTTTAAATTCAATATGAGTAAGATAATTAAAATTAGAGCGAAGAAGATTATAAATTTGATAAGTTATTTTTAGAAAATTTGGTTTCTTGCAATTAAACTTACAATCAAGAAATTATAGAATTTAAAAAAAACTAGAAAAATATTTCAAGGTAATTTTTTTAAATAAATATATTAATATTTTAATACTTAAATAATTAAGAATTAATGATACTAACACTACTTATCAATTTAGTGAATAATTGCCAAATTTATCAATGTTAAAAACATCAAAATTTCCAAGTTTAAACAAGTAATCTTAGAAATAATAATAGTAAATTTGATAATAATTAATCTTAATTATATATATTATGTATATTTATTTAATTTATTTTAATATTTGAAATATTATAATAATTTAAAGAATATTAAAAATGATAAAAAAATAAAATATGAAAATCGATATTAGTTTATAAAATTACATTTAAAATATAAATGAAAATATAAATTGTGTTCTAGAACCTTCTATAAAGGAAGGAGCATTATTTCTTGGAAATATTAATTCTATTTAAAAAAAAGAATTAGAAAAAAATGATATATAAATGGTGATTAGTATAACTGAGCAAAAAACGGAATTGGATTATAATTTAAAGTATCATCATTAGATATTTGCTTAAGACAATGATATTTAAGACTTATCCTAATATTTTAAAGAAGTAAATTTATTAATAGACAAAGCTTTAAACATTTATAAAATTAACGTTCTAGTTCATTGTCTATTAGGGATAAGTAGAAGTGCATCATTTGTGATTTGTTATTTATGTGAATTTAAAAAGATGAAATTTAATTAAGCTATTTTATATCTTTAAAAAAAAAGACCATGTATTGAATTAAGGGATTCTTTCAAAGTTTAAATCTAAAAATACTTGAAATCTAAATGATTATAAAATAATTTTATATTTATTCTTTATTTAATATAATGCAAGTATCAAATTTAAGTATACAATTCTTTTTTCAAAATGAATAGCTTATTTTATAATTATTATAATTTCTTAATGATTCTGAGTTTATTAAGTTTTTTATGTTAAATAAATATATTTATAAACTCTTGAAATTAAATAATCATTTTAAAATTAGGTATATGGAGATAAAAATAAATTTTTAGTAATAATTTATAAAGATTGTTTAATAAAATCCATACTTTTTAATTGAGCAAGAATAAAAAAAATTGTAAGAATTAAGAAAATAAAATATATAAAAATAATTGTTACATAAATAATTCTTTCATATTAATTAATTTCCTTAATTTTAGTTTCTAAATTACTAAGTAATTTAAAAAAAATTGTTAATAAATAATGTTTTAAAAAATAATTTTAAAAAAAATGATCAAAAAAAAGAAAATTATTTACAATAAAAAAAAAATGATTAGCTAATAAATTAGACAGATAATACTCAATAGATTTAAGATTAATTTAATCCAATTCATTTAAATCCTATTGAATAATTGTTTCATGTAAAATATGAAAATGAATGAATAACATATTAAGAAAAATTATAATTATTATAATAATTTCCTGAATTACACATCCTGAATAGATATTTTGCAAAATAAAGGTTGAATTAGGAAGCTCCTTAATAAGATAAATAAATAGGTAATATTTATTTTATATTTTAAGATTAAGATTAGTAATTTTATAAAAATTTATCTCAACTTTTTTCAAACACAATGTAGAAAATCAACTAATAATCTGAAA
>Ga0315908_10003422_pt1 | contig 11496 bp, 18 predicted proteins | sample LakEriMetagenome_12_FD_203520 | JGI IMG/M metagenome (GOLD analysis project Ga0315908, IMG submission 203520) | Freshwater fungal communities from buoy surface, Lake Erie, Ohio, United States - Buoy 4 MA124 | ecosystem: Environmental > Aquatic > Freshwater > Lake > Lake biofilm | place: USA...
GTGTGGAGGCTTTCATAGTTGATGACCTGCATATAATACGAAGGGCTGAGCATTGAATAGTCGTCTGATATAGTGCTCAATGCTTTCTTTTTGGTAATGAAAAGCACATTCTTTGCGTGCACACGCTCAGCTATTCCGAGACTTGTCAAGGTTTTTCCGGTACGAACCTCCATTGCCAAATAAAGAAAGCGATGCTTTGAAAGTATCTGCTGACCTTTCTCAATAATGTCAACCTGATAGTCCCTGTAATTAAATCCTTGCTTGTCTTCCATTTCGTATAAATTTTTATAGTACTCACAACTGCTGACAATCTTGTCTACAAGGTGCTTATCAGTACTGTATTTAGGAACCTTGATTATCTCTACTTGCTTGCCTCTGCCAACCTTTACATCTTTAGACTGAGTGATTACACGTTTTAAAATCTCGCAGTATTCCCACATTGCCTTGTTGCTGTATGCCGGTAGTCTATTAATCATTTTGTATTATTTCGTAATAAAATGAATTACTATCCTCAGCTACCCATCTGTCTGATTGATTCTCTACAGAGTGTAGTTCGGTATCCACTTTAAACTGCTTTAAATCTTCCGGCAATTGCTTTGTTACAAAGTTAGAGTCCTTCCAAAATATTCTATTGTTAGGCATACAAAGTAAGTACCCATCATCTGCCTCTAAGATGTGCCCACATTTATAATCAGAAGGCTCATCGCTGTATGGATTATTGAACCAATCAACAGTCAGTATGTACGTAGCCCATACCTTAGTGCCATCTCTTAATACAACTTGACATCTATGAAATGCTAAGAAATCATACTCAATAACAGAAACATTCTCGCTAAAGCAATCCCATAACTGCTTGTAGTTAAATGGTATATCATTTACGGGAACCTTAGTATATATCTCTGATAAAGGAACTCTACTCCTTAGCATTCCTGAGTCAGTCAGAACGTGAAACGTAAGTATCTTGCCTCCGCAGGATTGTATGCCAAATACGTAAACGTTATAATATTCGTTACTGTCTTTCTCATCCTTAGTAAAGTAAGACTTCTTTACCATTGCTTTAAAACTCGGTATGTTTGAATTTAATTTCATTTTTCTTGGTTTAAATATTCCTTAAACATATCTTCATCTGAATAATCAAGATATTTTTCTGCATTTTCATTCATCCTCATCCACATATAGAAGTTAAGCATCTGCTCTTTTTCTTTTTCAATGCTTTTTTTTGCTAATCCAATAGCATAGTGGAAAGCTGCTACCATATCTAAATTACCTTCCTTAGATACTTTATAGGAGTAGTCTTTCATTTCATCAACTAATTCTTGTAATGTGGTTTTCATATCGTTTGATTTAAAAAGGTGCTTCTTCAAGCCCCTCAGGTTTACTTTTAATGATTATCCATCTACCTTGTTGGTCTCTATCCTCCTGTGGCATTACTCCTTCCTTGTAAATACCGTAAGCAATAAGCCATTTGTAGAACTTGGTTCTACTCACGCTCATCCTACCTCTCGGTCCATAGTCAGGATACTCATCCACGAAGTTTGAATACAACTCGTTCTTGTAAAGTCTCGTGTCAGGTTGCAACATCACCTCTCTGTTATGATGCGTATCTACAAGACCACACCACTCAATAAACTCGTGACAAGTCTCTGCTGATAGCTGACGAATCTTAAGGTTGACAAACTTACTCTTCACAAGTCCTGTTCTCAGGTAGTTAGTTAGACACCCAATCATATAGTTGTCAAACTCACACCAATCATCATCGTTCCAATCGCCAAACATTAACTTGCCAAACTCATCAAGTGGCGTGAACTCTTTGGTATAATACTGATGCAACTCCAACTCCCACTTCCTTCTTGCAAACGAATTGCCGGCTCCCTTTATTGCATAGTTTGTAGTAATGGCAATCTTCGGTGACCTGCTGAATGGTATCTTGATGGCGTCCTTGTTTTTCTTCTCGAGTGTCAGACCTTCTGTAACCACTGAGAACAATCTCTCGAAGTCAAAATGCTTTCTCACGTCATCGAAGCAAAGTATCTGCGTGTCTGCTGATACCAACTGATAAGCGAAGCTACGCTCGAAAGCAAATGACTTGCCATCAATCACAACAAGTTTCTTCATCTTACTAAGTGCACTCATCAATAATCCTTTACCTGTTCCCCCCTCAGGGTTGTCACTGATAACCTCATCATTCAGAATCACAGCCGGACAGAATGATAGGTTTTTGTATCCGTGTAGTAAGAATCCAATCGTACTCTCCATTGCTCTAACTCTGTTCGGGTCACCGCCATTGATATTGCTCACAAACTTTTTGAAGTCGCATTTCTCTGTCACGCTGCACAGGTTGAAGTTCCTATCTATCACGTGGTCTTTCCAAACGTACCCTCCCAAGTCCAAGTAGTCGAGCGTTGTTACACCTTCTTTGCTAATCTTAATCGCACAGTTCTTATAGTACAAGTAAGATGATTCTTTACTGTCGGCAATAAAGTAAATCTCAATCGTTGACAGAAGTGACAAGAACTCTTCCTTGAAGAAGCGTGTGTTATCAGCGAAGTAATTGTACACGCCAATGTCGTCCAACTCCAACAGGTGCGTAAGCACGAAGTCCTTAATCTCTTTCTCACTCGTATGGTCAATCAAGTTATTGGTAACCTTTACAAAGATGTAGTTCTTACCCCCCTCAGGGCAATACTTATAGAATCCATTGTCCTCCAAGAACTGCTTGAACTGTACGTGTACTACTTTGATGACTCCTCTATCGTTTCTATCCCAAAAGGTTTGCATTGCATTCTCCTCCTCAACCTTGTTAAGCACCGAGTCGATAGTCTCGCTGTCCAAATTGGAATCTTGCAGTTGGATGCGAATCTCTTTTTTTGATACACCTCTCCTTAGCTTTGCTTTAATGGTATTGATACGCTCCTCGTCCTCGTAGTACTTAGTCCCGAAGTTCGCAGTGTGTCTGTACGCTGAGTCAATGGTCGTTCCAATCTCCCTTAGCGTAAAGTCTTCCGTTGCAAACTGATTGATTACGTAGGAGGCAAGACTCTTGTTTACACCAAAATCATTGAACGCCATCGCAAGTACATACGCATTCTGATTACGTTGTCCCTCGTGCATTGGATACTTTTTCTCCCACCACTTTACAAGTATCTCCACAATCTTATTCTCATCTGTAATTGGTATCGTTGCCTTGTCTCTTGTCTTACTCACCTCAGTGTACTCAGGCTCCTCAATCTTATCCCAAATGCTACTATTTTCATTAATCGCAATTAGAGGGTCATATGACTCGTAACACACTCGGCTAAGGTTCTTGCTCGTCTTGTCGAAATAAGGCGAATTAAAGTACTTTTCTAACGAATTAAAGTACATTGTATGGTTCTCTGCATCTGACGGTATCTTAACTAATACCTTTAGCCCGTTCCCTGACGGGCTAATGAATACTGAGAATACATACTTGTTCTTTGATAAGTTCTCTTTGTCTTGCAATAACTCTTTCTGCTTCGTGTAGCCATCGAAGTCCAAGCATATGAGTCCCGAATGTTCAATGAGTGACGCATCTGTTCTCTTGTTGAACGTACCACTAAAACATATCGCAGGCAGTTGCTTCTTTAGTTCCTGTCTCTCAGGTTTATTTTTTTCTAATCTAATTCTCTTTACCAAATCCTTAGTAGCACCGGCTCCGTCCTTGATTCTATCAAGTATAACGTGTACATCACGGAAGAACGGAGTGTCAGTATCTCTAATATTTTGGAATATCGTCACGTTATGTGCCATTATATGTCGTTTTTATGTCGTTTTTATGTAGCTAACTATCTGATTATTATAACTAATGTCGATAATGTCAATTTTTTATTCAAATTATAATTAAAAAAAATAAGAAGAATAGAAAAACGTATATAGAGAATATAGGTAAAATACATTGACATTTTCGTCACGTCATAGAGGTAAAAAAAGGGGAAGTTTTCACTCCCCCAATTTTTGTTCTCTAATGGGTGTTAATTCTAAAATGGAAGTTCGCCATCTTCATCTTCTGCAACCGCAGGTTCAGGTGCCTTTTGCTTAGGCGTTGCCTGTTTCTCTGATTGTGGTTTCATACCACTTTGAGCAGTCGGCTCATAGGTATCCAACTCAACATAATGATTGCCACTGCGTGCAGTCTTGATGTTAAGGTTTACCCATCCGCCTTTCTCGTGCTGTCTGATGAATGCTACTGCCTCATCTACTTTCATTGATAATCGCCCAACTACAAAGTCAGGTGCCTTTTCGTTTCTCTTAAATGAGAATCCGTCTGCAAAGATTTTTTCGTCTTGTGCCATTGGTCTAAAATTTATTTGTTGCCTCAGTCTATTTATACCAATCAATAACCTCTGAGGCTAAGCTAATGATTAGTTTATCTTGAGTGTCTTCGAAGACACTATAATAAATACTCGTCAATGTAATAGTTGACAATATCATCTTTTGGTTCAGCACTAAAGTATTTGTTATATACCTCAATTGCTTTTCCAACTTTGATTTCGCCACCCTTTACAAAGTCTTCTGTTGGTCTAAAGATACCAAGAACTCCGGTACCTTTATCAATCACATAAAATACTAATGGCTTACCAAATAGCTCCTGATAAATGTAGCATTGACTATCGTAGTTGTAAGACTTTGCAGTGTATTTGAACTTATGAATGTCACTCGTAGTCTTAAGGTCAATCACCGCATTGTCTGTGACAATGTCAGCCTTCCCTTTCCACATCATACCTTGAATCTCTGCAACTGCAGGAGTCTCGTACTGATTACCTGCTTTGTAAATCTCATCATAGAACGCAATGTTCCCATTGATAATACTCACCAAGTTTTGAATCTCGTCCTGCTCCTTCTTCAACATACAGAACGGTAAGTTGTTTGCTTCGCAGAATGCTTTATACTCTTTGGTTGTACGTGTGCTAACATCTACAGCCGGCATATCCTTCGCCTTCTCAGGCTCCAAGATTAACTGATGGAAGTATCTGCCATCCATAAATGCTTTGTTATCCTCACGGGTCTTCCCGAAGTCCTGAGGATTATTAAGCAACACGCCTATATCTGAATTGGATAAGTATTGTTTGCCAATACCATTGTAGTATTGGTTGTCATCACGCAGGAGCGTGAGCAATTCTGATTTGTTCTCTTCCATTACTCAGCGTTTAAAATGTTAGCGATTTCTTTCTTTAATGCAGGGCTCACCTTGTACTTGCGTGTAATTTGTGCACCAATCTTCTCGATACCCAAAGACTTGTTAGCCGTTACGTATTTCACAACTGCATCCCAATTGGCTGTTCCTTTCTTCAAGTCAGGTAACGCATCACCAACTGCCGGAGCCGTCTTCTTAGGAGCCTCAGCCTTTACAGGTGCAGTCTCGTTCTCAGGTAAATCCTCTCCTGCATAAATATAAATCCCTAATCCAAACATCGCTAAGTTCTTAACCAAGCAACGCATAATGGTTTTATTAATGTCGAACGTAGTCGCAGCCTCAACTTTCTTGTCGCCAAAGCGTGTGCTATAGCTATACTCAGTCTTCTTCATTGACTTGTTCTTTCCATCCATCACAGGCAACCACATCTCAAGCGTTTCGCCTTCGATGGTTACGGTAGTGTGACACATAAACCCAAGAGCATCGTCATACTCAGTCGCTAAGATTTTGTACGTGGCATCAGGGCACTCAGTCTTTGTCTTTGACCAAGCCCAAGCCCAAGATAAATAAGTTAGATTGTCTTTCTTTTCAACGTGGTCGTTCACGTTAATGGCGGATAGCCTCTCGAAAACTGTCTTTAAATTTTCCATTTGATTTGATTTGATTGATTGATTTGATTAAATAAAAACTGCTCTCTCTACATCCTTGACAATGGATACGTAGTCCTTGTCTTCTGCTATCTTCTTCTCTACCTCAGAGATTCCGTGGATAATTGATGAGTGCTTGATTTGGTATCCTGCTTCATTCATATATTTTTGAATGTATGTGATTTGCATAGGTCTTTTAGCACATAGGTAATATACCAAGTGCCGAGCATCTACAAACTCTCTCTTCTTTGATTTGGAGAATATATCATCCTTGCTTACACTGAATAAATCAGCCACCCTCTCTACATATTGATTAAATACATCGTGCTTCATAACTTCCTTTTTAATTGAGAACAAATATAATAAAAATGTTCATACATCGTTCATTTATTTGCTAATTTTTTTTATATATAACCATCCTTCTGCTTCGTCTAATGAGATACTTTTAAATCCCTCATCCACCATAAATTGTGCTGATTTCAATACTTGAATAATGTGACCACCAATGTACATAACCACGTCAGTGCAGTCTTTGTGAAGTATTACCTCCGGGTTCTTTTCAAGATACGCATCTCTTCCTGTGAATTTTCCTGTGTTGCTAAAGTCTTCTAATGTTGGTATAGCTTTCATTTGATTAAAGTTTATGGGAGCACAAGGCTCCCGTTGATTTGATTAAATTCCGTACAAAGATAGTACAATTTATTTATAAAACAATAGGTCGCTGTATTTTACATAAACAAAACCATCGTGGATGATTTTATCTGCATTGTCCCAAGACTCTTTTGTTATTACGTGCCCCTCAGGAAAGTTTGGATTTGCTTCCAACTCCTGAATTAATACTGAAGCCTGCTCCTGCAGTTTCTTTAGTCTGTCAATAAATGTTTCTTGATTGTTCTCCATTTCATTTGGTTTAAAATTATCCATAAATTACCTCTCCCATTGCTATATATTGAAATACAATATCAGCCGAGTCAGCATCTCCTTCTTCTTTTATGTGTGCATTCAGTGCCCAATTCATTTTACTTTCTGAAAGTAATTGCAGGCGTGATTGCATTGTACCTCTTGTGATTACTCCAACCACTTCGGTCTCGTCATCTGCGTCATTGATAGCAACTTTTACATCGTGGTCTAAGATTGCTGTCAGTATCGCTGTACTAAGGTACGGGTCAACTTCTTTAGGAACAGCCTTCCTAATTGCTTTAATTGATTCCTGAGGTAAGTAGTACCAATAGTTACTGCCACCTTCTAATGCTGTTACGAAAATATCTTCTAAGACTTCTCGCTTTACTCCTTGAATGATTTTGATTTCCATTTGATTATTGATTTTGATTTTTACGAATTTCTAATGTGTCACACGCATCGTCAATGGCATTCCATATCTGCTCGATGGTTGCTGTGTTTGTAAGTGCCATCTCAAGAACCTGCTGTGCCTGTTCCTGTGTACAATTGTAGTTCTCTGTAACGTCATCTGTTGTCCAAAGATTCTCAACAAAGTATCCCTTGCTTCTTAGAAACAATCGTGCCTCTGCAATATCTTTTAGTTTTTTCTTTGCCTCATTTAACTGACCTCGTAGGTAGTCGATTTCAAGATTGGCGGAGGCAACCGCACTCATCTCGTAGTGATTTTTTGACATACTGATTTGATTTGATTATAGATTAATTTGATTACTGACATCAACTCAATGGCTAACAATAACATCAAAGCCAATGGGACTGATATAAAAAAGAAGTATAGGTATTTTCTCATAACTTAAAATTGAATTAATTCAAAGCCATCAAACATAACTACTATCTTATTTTTGTACCTGTCTTGTAGAGCCTGTACGTACTCATCATTACCAAGAACAATATCGTCTTCCCTTTCCTTGTCTACCATAGGTTGAATTACCGACCTGATTTGTTCTTCTGTAAGGTTTGTCATCAACTGAAAGTTTTCTTCATTCCAACCACTTGTTGCGATTTCAAACACGTTTAGATTTTTCATTTGTCTTTATTTTTTTGTTTTAAAATTGTTGCGACCTTACGTCTAACGATTACTTTTAAGAACCTGTATGTGCAATAAGAACCTAAGAGCATACCTGCCACTGCACTAAAAAAGCAGGATACGAATAACACGATTTGATTCATAGACATTTTTTAAAATTGTTTCCGTTTCATCCTTTAGGAATCATCAGTCGGGATACTCATCCCGATACGGAGGAGGTGAAGCGTGTCCGCATTCGCAGTGCGTCCACACGACACCCCCTAAGCCAAGTCTAAGGTCGGAATCGTAAGACCTCATCCTCAGAGAACCAACCATCGCAACCACTACAATGGTAGTTCACAAACCCATCGTGCTCCAAGTCGTGAAAACAATCTACACAGATAGGCTTCTCATTTACTATATCAAAACCACAATCATCGCAATCATCCTCAAAGATGTCAAGCAAACTCAATTGACGGTGAGTATAATTGCTCTCTTCCTTGATGCTCTCCTTCTCGTCCTGCTCCTCATACCACCTTGTCCTATTAGGTAACTGCGTGTATGTCTTATGCCACTCCTGACCTTTTCCGGTCTGCTTGATATTGAAGTATATCCAACAGGTCAAAGTCTTGTCTTTCATTTTAATCTCAATCTGCTTGCGTCTGTACCAAGTCGGGTGACCTTCCAACCTGTCTAACTCTGCCATCACTCCACTGCTCACCTTAAATACATCCACCTCCACATTGTGTCCCTTACCTTTGTCATCAATTAAATAAGGGAGCCCGTTAATCACTAACGGATATTTATTTTTGGTCTCACCCTTCCCCAAATGCTTTGACCCTGTAAGGTAGCTGTGGTAATTGCTGTATCCTTTTTTAAGTGTACCATACACAGCCACCAAGTTATCCTCAAGAACGTTGTCCTTGCTGTACCAAACGCCATCTCTTTGAGTCCACAACTCTTTGTTATAAACCTGATACGTTCTGCTGTGCGTGTTGATAGTTACGAACCTGCACTCATATTGCTCCAACTCTTTCTTCCACTTGTGACGTGGTATCTCACCCAAGTTCTCTGCAAGTACCTTTGAGTCACTCTTCTTGAAATTGCCAAGCGTTCTGATAGTTCCGTTCATCATAAGCCACTCCTGTTTATTGTTGCCGCATCTGAATGGATGGGTATTTTCTTTGTTGATAGCACCAATAGTCGCATACCTAAAGTGAGCGATGAATGGTCTTGCTGTGTCAAGTACTTTGTATTCGGACGATTTGTGATAAGTTACATCGAACGTGTCGAGCCATATAACTCCCAACCCGTGCGGATTGATTCGTGCTGAGGTCTTTGCAACCTCCTGAGGAACGTGCTTCCCTGTTTGCTTGATAATGATTACACACATACTGATTTGATTTGTGGGCAGTGTCTTTGAAGACACAGAACCCGATTATTGAACTGATATTGAACGAAGATACGACATAATTTAGACATCTCCAAATTTATTTTCTAATATATTTTTTTTGCCTTGAATTTTGTACGCTCTAAATGGGGTCTGTCCCCAATGAATCTGAAGTACGCCCTGTCAATAGCCTCCCACTTAGTGTGGGCGACTACTGACCAAACGCATACTTTGTCATAAAAGATTTTGAAATAATGTTGACTTTCCATATTGATTTGATTTAGATTAATGAATAATTCTCGCATAAAATAGAACTCGCTCTCACTACGTCCTGAGGTCTAACAACTATGAAGTAATTAGGTCGGTACATCCCATCTGTATCTGATTCCATCCTCTTTGTTGGTATCCCTTCCCCGTTTAACATTGCCTCCACAGGCTCAAGGTTTACCTCCACCAATGTGTAATAGATTGAATACTGTGGTCGACTGTATCCTTCATTCGTCCATTCGCTCGTAACGTCAAACTCAATTTCATCTGCCACCTGAACGGGTTGTCCCGCTGTTGCATATTCAATGCTATTATTCCACGCATCCACGTTGACCCATCTGCCATTCCATTCACGCTCATTGAGATACCACGTGCCCCTGCGTTGCACGATGTTGACACCTGATAAGCCATTGAGTCTCTCCTTTGTGGTTTTGCTATCCCATCCCCCATTGCTAATCCACAGCCCATCTCTTTGTATCTCTGCTATCTTGTTACCGAATAGCCACAGGCTCTCGCCATCTGTACGGCTGTTGCCGATTGTTAGTGAACGGCTGTTCTGAAAAGCGTTCACGATTTCTTGTGTGATTTTTCTCATTGTTACTTAGATTTAAAATGTTGAATTAAAGTTTTAACAAACACGTATAAAACGATGATTGTTAGGCTGATAATTACCGCCTCAAAAATTGTGATGTGTGTGCCCATTTGATTTGATTTTTTTGTGGTTGCTGTTTCGTTCTTTTGAACTCATCAGACAGGGCAAACACCCTGTGACAGCGGGAGTGTCTTTGAAGACACCCCCTGCCTCACCCTAAAGGAAAGGTCTAATATCTTCGTGAATCTCACCTTTTAAGATGTACGCTCTGAATAGCTTTGCAAGTCTCAGAACCTCACCCGCCTTCGTTGTGTCACCATTGTACATTGATACTACGATGGGCGTGATACCCTTTAAAAATGTCTCGTGTGACCCGTTCGGCTTGTTTACGCTGTAGTTCACAATCTCATACATTAACTCGTATCTTCTCATCATCTGCTTAACAGACTCAAAGCGAGAAGGGAGGCGAAATTCAAGGCAATTGCCTTTTGCAAGGCTCACTTGATATCTGTTTGAGTACACGTCCTCCATTCTGTTGTTCCCGTTGCAATAGCTATTTTTTAGCCTGTTTCTGAATAGGGCGTAAATGATACCTGCATTTTTACGAACCGCCGCTCTTAATTGCTCACCTGTGAACCCGTCCGCTGCAATGGTGATATGTCCACCGCATCTCTTATCTGAGGGGCTAAATCTGTCATCGATGATTTTTTCTGCTTTGTGCATTAAGTCAAAAACCTTTGTCCTCCATTTTCCCGCCGGTAACAATGGGAGCACGTGTGTGACTGCTTCATAACCACACGACCCGTCCCGCTCAAACCCGCAAAACAATTCGTATTCACGAACGGCGTTTCTGCTCAATTGGTTTTTTTCTACCTCAAAACCAATGGTAAATTTTGCCTCATAGTCACCGCCCTCAAATTTGATGGCTGTTCTTTGCTCTGCTTTTTTAAGCCCCGCCACGTCTATAGCGTGTTTGGTCTTGTTTAAAAATAGGGGCTGTGGTTTTCTGTGGTAACTGCTCACCTGTCCCCTTTCTGTTTGTCCTGTGGTTGCGTAAACGATTCCTGTATTCATTTTTGTAGTTTTTGAGTGTCTTTGAAGACACGATTAACGATTTTGTAAACTAAAATTTAATAATGCAATGGCTTCACGTATCTGCTCATCTGTGTTTGTGGTTTTCACGTTCCCTTCGCTGTCAATTCTCACCGCTACGTTCCCGCCTTCACTTTTGTAAGTGAACGTTAAAATGGTTGCGGTTCTAATTTCCACCTCTGCTGATTGTTCGCCGCCTTCGTTTTCCTCACCTTCGCCCTCACCATTTCCACCGGCTGTGCTACCCGATTCCACCTGCTTTGCGAATTTCAATAAGCCCTCCAAAGACCTGTTTGGGTCTTCGCCCTGTGCCTCTGCTTCGTTGCACTTAGTGGTGAACGTTTCCACGATTTCCGCCTGTAGTTTACCCGCCTTAACTACTTTGTAGAAAAA
>Ga0315908_10003424_pt1 | contig 11489 bp, 8 predicted proteins | sample LakEriMetagenome_12_FD_203520 | JGI IMG/M metagenome (GOLD analysis project Ga0315908, IMG submission 203520) | Freshwater fungal communities from buoy surface, Lake Erie, Ohio, United States - Buoy 4 MA124 | ecosystem: Environmental > Aquatic > Freshwater > Lake > Lake biofilm | place: USA...
GGCAAAAAGATAATTCAAGACCGAACCATCTACGAAGACGCCCATATTTTTGCGCCCAATTTGCATGCCATGGGACTGATGACCAACCGTGATTTTCAGAATTATTCGTCTTTATTTGAATTGATGGAAAGCTTGGTGGCGCCGCCCGACATGCTCATTTATTTGCGCAGCTCTATTCCCAATTTGGTGAGTCAGATCCACCAACGCGGTCGCGAGTATGAAAACTCCATTTCGATTGAATACTTGAGTCGCCTCAACGAACGCTACGAAGCTTGGATCACCAATTACGACAAAGGAAAATTACTTATTATTGATGTAGATGACATCGATTTTGTAAACAAACCCGAAGACCTGGGCACCATCATCAACCGAATTGACGCCGAACTCAACGGCTTATTTTAATGCCAAAAGCTACTTTTTAGTAGCTTTTTTTATGATTTTATGGAATCGAGCAGGGCTTTGATTTCGAGAGGATCGGCCTCTTCACCGCAAGTAATTGCCGCCGAATGCACCCAACTTACTTTTGTTTGAGTACTAATTTCAGGCAAAACAGTCGAGCGAATTCCTCCTCCAGCTATGATTGTAATTTTACCATTGGCCCAATGATGGAGTTGTTGCAAACTCGCAGTTCCTTCCCTTGCATTGCCTGCGTGACCAGCCGTTAATATGTTTTGAAACCCACAATCAATTACCGTTTGAAGTGCTTGTTGTTTGTATTGAAGCCCATCAAAGGCGCGATGAAACGTACAAGGCAAGGGATGCGCCAATTGCACCAATTCCTTGTTTTGTGCTTCATGAATCGAGCCGTTTTCTTGCAAACAACCAAACACAAATCCAGATACACCCGCTTGTTTAAATTGCAAGAGTTGTTGTTTCATGGATTCAAATTCGGAAGTAGTAAATACAAAATCGCCACCTCGTGGACGAATCATCACATAAATTGGAATTTCTACTAGGGCTTTGACTTGGGTAAACACAGAAATATCGGGCGTGATTCCTCCTGCTGATCTGTCGGCACAAAGCTCGATGCGGTGGGCACCACTTTGCTGGGCTATGACGGCTGATGCCAGAGAAAAACAAGCAATTTCTACTTGGGCCATTATTTCAAATAAAAGGGAGCGTCAATCAATTTTGGTCCTGAAGCATCGCGCACCGCATAGTTAAATCCACCTTGAATGCAATAGGCTCCGTGATTGCCTTGTTTGTCTAAAGCAATAAACCCCACTTGAATGTCCTTTAGATTTTTACCTCGATTTTGCGTCAACTTTACAATGCGCATCACGGCTTCTTCACACGCTTGCTGGGGCGTTTTGCCTTGCCGCATGAGTTCAACTACCAAATGACAACCCGCAATCCGGATCACCTCTTCGCCATGACCCGTGGCCGTAGCAGCACCAATTTCGTTGTCGACATATAGTCCGGCACCAATAATAGGCGAATCGCCCAATCGTCCATGCATTTTGTAGGCCATTCCACTCGTGGTGCAGGCCCCAGATAAATTGCCCTTACTGTCTAAAGCAATCATGCCTATGGTGTCGTGGTTTTCGATATTGACAACCGGTTGGTATTGACTGGTTTTAAGCCATTCTCTCCACTCCTTTTCCGATTCGGGCACCAACAGATTCTCTTTGGGAAAGCCTTGAGCCAAGGCAAACTGAAGTGCTCCATCGCCTACCAACATCACGTGGGGTGTTTTTTCCATCACCGCACGCGCCACCGAAATGGGGTGTTTGATAAATTCCAAACAGGCTACCGATCCGATGTTGGCCTGCTCATCCATGATACACGCATCCAAAGTTACCCGACCGTCGCGATCGGGACGACCGCCGTACCCAACACTGCGTTCAGTTGGATCGGCTTCAGGCACTCGAACACCGGCCTCAACCGCATCGAGAGCACGGCCATTGGCTTGTAATACTTCCCAGGCTGCGCCATTGGCTTGCAGTCCAAAATTCCAGGTGGACAGCACGATGGGTTTATTTGATTTTAGCGTTTGCTTAGCCGAAGCAGCTGCTTTGCCCGTATAAGTTTGAAACGCCAGTGCTACCGAACCAGCAGCAGCGGTCTTGAGAAATTTTCTGCGATTTGACATGTTGTTTACATTTAACTCGACTAAAGTACAATAACTCCCAAAAAAAATGCCCCACAATCGTGAGGCACTTTTAGTATCAAATAGCGAAGTGTTATTTCAACGCTTCAACTTTTGCTTTTACTTCGTCCAAAGTACCTTCAAAGGTTTGCACATTGGCAGTACCATTTGAAGATGACTTCACTGTAGCTTTGGCTTTGCCATCTACATTTTCTATGTTAACCGTGATGACTTTGTCCATTTTCTTTGCGCAACAAGCTGCTTTTCCTTCGGCAGGCGCTACAAATTTACCCTCTGCATCATAGTGTGACAAACACATCTCTTTTTGCTCGGGTGTACATTTCAACGAATCGCACATGGCGGCACATTCGTCTTTAGTCATGGTCGCGCATTTGCTCATGTCGCATTTACCGATCATATTTCCTTCGGCACACTCCATTTTAAGCATCATCACTTTAGGTGCATTTTCATGTACTCCGCTACCCAAGATAGGCGCAATTACTAACCCAATTAAACAGGTTAATTTGATTAAGATGTTCATCGATGGACCAGAAGTATCTTTGAATGGATCTCCAACTGTATCTCCAGTTACCGCAGCTTTGTGCGCGTCTGAACCTTTGTAAGTCATTTCTCCGTTGATCATTACTCCTGCTTCGAATGATTTTTTAGCATTGTCCCAAGCACCTCCAGCATTGTTTTGGAACACAGCCCAAAGTACTCCTGAAACGGTTACTCCAGCCATATAACCTCCTAACATTTCAGCGATCAATTGGTTGTTGTCGGCGTATACTAATTTACCCAACAATACAATAGCAATTGGGAAACCAATGGTTAAAATACCGGGCAACATCATTTCACGCAAAGCAGCTTTGGTTGAAATGGCCACACATTTACCGTATTCAGGTTTACCTGTTCCTTCCATGATTCCTGGAATTTCTTTAAACTGACGACGTACTTCGTATACCATGTCCATCGCCGCTTTTCCTACAGAGTTCATCGCCAAAGCAGAGAACACCACAGGAATCATTCCTCCTACAAACAACATGGCCAATACTGGCGCTTTGAAAATGTTGATTCCGTCAATTCCGGTAAAGGTTACATAAGCCGCAAACAAAGCCAATGAAGTTAAGGCTGCAGAGGCAATTGCAAACCCTTTTCCAGTTGCTGCAGTTGTGTTACCTACTGAATCCAAAATATCGGTACGGGTACGCACTTCTTTAGGCAATTCACTCATTTCGGCAATACCACCGGCATTATCAGAGATTGGTCCAAAAGCATCGATGGCCAATTGCATGGCAGTAGTAGCCATCATCGCTGAGGCAGCCAAAGCTACACCGTAGAATCCTGCTAACGCATACGATCCCCAAATGGCCGCAGCAAATAACAATACGGTTGGAAAAGTAGAAATCATTCCGGTTGCCAAACCAGCAATTACGTTGGTTCCTGCTCCAGTTGATGATTTTTGTACAATTGCCATAACGGGTTTTGTACCTAATCCAGTGTAATATTCAGTAACCGATGAAATCGCTCCCCCTACAACTAAACCAATAATGGTAGCATAGAATACGCGCATCGAAGAAATATCTTGTAAGCCTTCACCAAAGAATTCCATTTTCATGGTAACCGGCAACATGTATTGTACTAAAAAGTAACAAGCAATTGCAGTCAAAACAATAGAAACCCAGTTTCCGATGTTCAAGGCTTTTTGTACTTGTGCTTCTTTGGCGTCATCGCTTGAAATTTTCACCAACATCGTTCCTACGATGGAAAACAAAATTCCAAAACCAGCAATCGCCATTGGCAATAAAATTGGACCGATTCCGCCAAAAGCATCTTCGATTTTACCACCCATATCTTTAATCACGTAATTTCCTAACACCATAGCCGCCAAAACGGTAGCTACATAAGACCCGAATAAATCGGCACCCATTCCGGCTACGTCACCTACGTTATCTCCTACGTTATCCGCAATAGTTGCCGGGTTACGTGGATCATCTTCAGGAATTCCTGCTTCAACTTTACCAACTAAGTCAGCACCAACATCGGCCGCTTTGGTGTAAATACCTCCACCCACACGGGCAAACAAAGCGATAGACTCTGCTCCCAAAGAGAAACCAGCTAAGGTTTCTAAAACAATGGTCATGTCTTCTGTATTGGTCCACACGCCATTCATGAAAAAACGGAAAAATATAATGAAGAAACCAGTTAGTCCTAACACGGCTAAACCAGCAACACCCAATCCCATTACGGTACCTCCACCAAACGAAACTTTCAAGGCTTGTGGTAAACTCGTACGGGCAGCTTGTGTAGTTCTTACATTGGTTTTGGTGGCGATTTTCATCCCCATATTTCCAGCCAAGGCTGAAAAGAATGCGCCAAATACAAAAGCAATAACGATTAACATATGTGTTTTAACACCCGGTAAAAAAGTAATTCCGGCCAAAACCACACTGGCAATCAATACAAAAATGGCTAGCAAACGGTACTCTGCTTTCAAGAAAGCCAAAGCACCTTCGTAGATGTATTCTGAAATCTCTTTCATTTTACCATCTCCGGCGTCTTGTTTTAATACCCAAGCTCGTTTGGCTGCCATAAAAAGCAACCCAATAATTGCCATAACAATTGGCACATAAATCATTAATGAATCCATAAGGTTAATTTTAGTTCTTAATTTATCGGGGGCAAAAATAACAAAAAAACGAGAACATATACAAGATACAGCAGCTTATTGCGCTTGAACAAAGAAAAAGCGGCTGCAAGGCAAAATAGATTTAGTCTTGAAGAGTCAAATAAGAGAAACTAAAGGGTTAAAAGTTGGGATTAAATCCAATTCTAATCCCAAATCGTGGCGCCTCGGGTCCATTGATGTTTTGAAAATCGGTACGCCACACAAAATCAAAACGAAGTGGTCTAAAATTGCCGTAACCAATGTTTTCGATGCCAAACCCATATTCGGCGTAGGCCGAGCGTGAGGGTGCGATATATGCAATATTGGATTGGTTGATGGCACTATTTTCAGGGCGTATGCTGCCGTATATGGCCCGGTAAAATCCGATTTCTCGAAGTTTGAGTTTTTTTAGTCCTGGAATTTTATTGAAAATGTAGCCGTTGAAATGGTGCTGAAAAGAGCCCATTATATAGGTATCGGTCACCATATCATAATAATCAAGCAAACAAAAAGACTTGAAATCAACTGAATATGATTGATTGGCAGCCACCGGATACAAAAGCGGCAAAGGAAGTGTTTCAAAACATTTTCCCACCTCAACATAGGGCCTAAATATGCCAAAATTACTCACAAATACGGGTCTTGAAACCGAAGCCTGTACTTTGTTGTAGGCCAATTCACTGCCCAAAAAACCACTGATGCCTCGGGTATATTTAAGGGTATAAGTGGGATGCAAGGTGGCTCCAAATCGCTGATCGACACCAAAACCATAGACCACACGTTTGGGTGTATAGGTAAATCCTACATTGGTTGTGAAATCGGTAAGTGTAGAGCGGACTGTTGCTCCGTTGTCATAGGAATAATCTATTGAGAAGTTATCGGGTGAAGCCGAGCGGATAAATCGGTGAACGCCGGTAACCGATAGATGGAGATTTTTGTGAATTGCCCAATCTACAAATAAGGTGTTTTTGTATACCCGTGACAAAAAGTAATTGGTTCCCCGCATAATCAGCAAATTGGTCTCATTGACCGAATTCAATAAATCATTCACCTGCAAGCTTTGTCCACCCAATTGCAGGTTGTCGTTGATATGTGCTACTCCAAGAGTAATGCGTGGTTCGCGAAACAGCAAGTATTTGGCTTCTCCACCGTATTTTAGTTTAGTATCCAATGTACCATAAGCCGTATAGACACGCGTTCGAAATCGATCATCGGGCGTGATAAAGCTGCGTAAACCCGCGGTGAGACGCAAGCCTTCTACATTATTGTTGGAAATCGTTTGCCATAATGAGCCAAACTGAACGCCTTTAAACAAATCAAAATAGCCTGTTGATATAATGGTGATGGCTGTGGACACATTTTTTACGCGCGGATTGTCCTTTAATTCCCCAATTATTTTTCGCGTTCCTGCCAAATTGGGATCTTTGGTTACAATTTTATCCCAATAAGCATCTTGTTTTTCGAATTGATCCCGCCGAATTTGATTGATTTTCACCGCATAAAAATCGTTGTCCCGATTGGGATTCAAATCGTATTCACTGAACACGATGTTCTTGCGCACAAACAAGCCTTTTTCTTGGTCATTCTTGGTAAGCAAGGTAAAATCACCTTCGTAAAAATCTCGCTCTGGCAGGAAAATACTGTCGTCAACAATTGTAAAGTTCTTTTCGATTGACAGATTTCGCACCAAGTTCAAGTTGATGTTTTTGTTGACCCGCATGGTCACCTCGGTAAGCGAAAAAGTGCGGTCAACTACTTTAAAACTGCCTTCAAATCCAATGGTCCCTTCTTGTCTGGGAAAAAAATAAATCTGATAGATTTTTTTGTTATTCTCCTCAATACTGTCTTTGAGCACATAATCATATATGCCATAGCCGCGTGTAGAAATTGGACTCACAAAAGTTTTGTTGAGTATTTCAATGTCATCTTTGTACACATTGATATTCGAAAAAGTATTGCTAATGCGGTCAAACAAAAAACCATACTGGCTTACGCCAATGTTTCGTTCAGCTTCCACATCAACGCGTTCTTTTTTAAGTTGGTTATTTCCGTAGATGGCCTCGTAATTTTCTTTCATATAAATGGGCACAAAAAAGCGTTTGTCCTTTTGCCCTGATTTAATGATCTTGACAATGCTGTCGTATTGTTTGGCCATGGTTTTTTTTAAAAACACACTGTCTAAATTACTCAAGCCAATGGAAACAGAAGTGTATTTTTTGTATTCATAGGCCTTCACCAATTGCAGTCCATTTTTTTTCTTATGTGCCCAAATGCCTTTAAGAATGCGATAGGCCGGATTTTCTTTTTTGGACAGGTGTTTTTTGGGACGAGTAACAATGACCACCTCTTTGAGTTGTTGGCCATTTTTGAGTTTGATGCGCAAATTATCAACTGCATTGCCCGTCAAATTGACAATTTTGTCGGTATAGCCGGTATAAGAAACTTCAATGGCTGTAAAATCCTTGTCCGATTTTAAACTAAACTTCCCATCAATATCGGTAGTCACACCAATTTTGGTGTTGTTAAAAACAACATTTGCAAAGGGTATCGGTTCGTTATTTTCGTCTAATACAACTCCACTCACTTTTGTTTGCGCCTGAACAACGCTTACAAAAGCAAAAAGGAAAATACAAACTGAAAGTAGTTTTTTCATGGCAAAAAAAAACTTCACCAAATTTTGTTGATGAAGTTCCAAAAATAGGTTTTTTAAGTTGGCTTATTCAAAAAAATAATGCCTGCTTATAAGCTGTTATTTATACATCACTTTTTTTACTGCTTTTACCACATCGGCGGCATTGGGCAACCATTCTTTGAGTAAAGTTGGTGAATACGGCGCTGGCGTATCGGCAGTAGTAATGCGTTGTACGGGTGCGTCCAAGTAATCGAAGGCGCGTTCTTGCACCATATACGTAATTTCTGAAGCTACACTGGCAAATGGCCAAGCCTCTTCAAGCACAACCAAGCGGTTTGTTTTTTTAACCGAATTCAATATGGCATCGTAATCCATTGGACGTACGGTACGTAAATCTATGATCTCACAAGAAATGCCTTCTTTGGCCAATTCGTCGGCTGCGATAAACGCTTCTTTGATGATTTTTCCAAACGACACAATGGTTACATCAGATCCTTCTCTTTTTACCTCGGCCACACCCAACGGGATGATGTATTCGCCTTCTGGCACTTCGCCTTTGTCACCATACATTTGCTCAGATTCCATGAAAATCACAGGATCGTTGTCGCGAATAGCAGCTTTCAAAAGTCCTTTGGCATCGTATACGGTAGATGGAACCACCACCTTTAATCCTGGAGTATTGGCAAACCAATTTTCAAAAGCTTGAGAATGGGTAGCACCCAATTGTCCAGCTGAGGCAGTTGGTCCACGAAACACCATCGGCATCGGGAATTGTCCCGCCGACATTTGGCGCATTTTGGCCGCATTATTGATAATTTGATCAATGCCCACCAACGAAAAGTTGAAGGTCATGTATTCTACAATTGGACGACAACCGTTCATAGCCGATCCCACTGCAATTCCAGCAAATCCAAGCTCGGCAATTGGGGTGTCAATTACGCGTTTGGGACCAAATTCGTCAAGCATTCCTTTAGAGGCTTTGTAGGCTCCATTGTATTCGGCTACTTCCTCACCCATTAAGTATACGGATTCATCGCGACGCATTTCTTCGCTCATGGCCTCTGCGATCGCTTCTCTAAATTGTATCGTTCTCATAAATAATTGCAGTTATTACGGTGTATCGAAATTTGGTTTTTTTCTTTATTTCGAGCAGCAAAAATAAATATTTTATGTGAGTTCGACGCAATATTTAATTGAAATTACCACAGCCATTTTTGATCAAAAGTAGAATCGTTTACGAAATCGTTATAATAGGCAGAATATTATCAAAAAGGGGCTTTTTATTTGAAATTAATGTGCTAATTTTGTCCGGAATTTTTAACAAAAACTTGCCCAATCGATGAAAATATTAGTTTGCATCAGCCACGTTCCTGATACTACTTCCAAAATTAATTTTACCAACGGTGATACTGAATTTGATACCAACGGCGTACAATTTGTGATCAATCCCAATGACGAATTTGGTTTGACGCGCGCCATTTGGTTTCAAGAACAGCAAGGCGCTCACGTAACTGTGGTAAATGTAGGCGGTCCAGAAACCGAACCTACTTTGCGCAAAGCGCTTGCCATTGGTGCCGACGAAGCCATACGCGTAAATGCCACTCCAGTAGACGGCTATTTTGTGGCCAATGCCTTGGCTAATGTAATCAAAAACGGAACCTACGACCTGATTATTGCGGGCAAAGAATCCTTGGATTACAACGGCGGAATGGTACCTGGATTATTGGCCGGCTTACTCGATTATTCGTTTGTGAATTCGTGTATTGAATTAACCGTAGACGGAAATGCAGCCAAAGCAGCTCGTGAAATCGACGGCGGAAAAGAATTTTTAACGGCCTCCTTGCCCTTGATTATTGGCGGACAGAAAGGGCTAGTTGAAGAGAAAGATTTGCGCATTCCAAACATGCGAGGCATCATGACTGCCCGAACCAAAACGCTCACCGTACTTGACGCAAACGCTACAGCGCAAAGCTCAGCTGTTCAGTTTGAAAAACCAGCAGCCAAATCGGCGGTGAAATTAATTGCGGCAGACCAATTGGATGAACTGATCAATCTGTTGCACAACGAAGCCAAAGTAATCTAAGCATTCGCCAAACCTAATCTTTAAATACAACCGACTATGTCTATATTAATTTATGCAGAATCAGCCGACGGCAAACTAAAAAAAGTGGCTTATGAATTGGCTTCTTATGCAAAAAAGGTAGCCGAATCTTGGGGCACAACCGTTACAGCAGTTACCATCAACACGAATCAAACCGGAGAGTTAGCGCAATATGGAGTTGACAAAGTAATTTGCGCACAACATCCCAACCTGGATAACTTCAATGCACGAAATTATGCCGAAGTGATTCAACAAGTAGCCCAAAAAGAAAACAGCGCCTTGGTTGTGCTTTCGGCCACCACCGACAGCTTGTACATTGCACCCATGCTTAGTGTGTTTCTTGGTGCTGGCTTTGCTTCCAATGTAGTAGCCTTGCCTTCTAATCAAAGTCCGCTGCGCGTCAAACGCACCGCTTTTTCAAACAAAGCCTTTGTTGTAACCGAATTAACCAACGCATGTAATGTAATCAGTTTGGCTAAAAATTCATTTGGATTAGTCCCATCAACTGCGGCTGGCACTCAAGAAAATTATGTTCCAACACTTTCTTCTACCAGTTCAAAAGTGGAAGTGACGGGAGTTGAAAAATCAACTGGAAAAGTAACCATAGCCGATGCCGATATCGTAGTTTCAGCCGGAAGAGGATTAAAAGGACCCGAAAACTGGGGCATGATTGAAGAATTAGCCTCTGTACTAGGAGCTGCTACTGCGTGTTCAAAACCCGTTTCTGATTTGGGTTGGCGTTCACACAGCGAACACGTGGGACAAACCGGAAAACCTGTTGCTACTAATTTATACATTGCCATAGGTATTTCTGGAGCCATTCAGCACATTGCTGGTGTGAACTCATCAAAAGTGAAAGTGGTCATCAATACCGATCCTGAAGCTCCTTTCTTTAAAGTAGCGGATTATGGCGTAGTTGGTGATGCTTTTGTAGTGGTTCCCCAATTGATAGAAAAACTTAAAGCGTTTAAAGCGCATTAATACGCGCTCAACGATACACTAGCCCTTTGAATTTCAGAGGGCTTTTTTATTTGCAGGAAGTATTTGCGTATTCATCAAATCCACTTACTTTTGCAAGCATGAGTCTAATTTTATTGTCCATAAAAGGTATATCGTACAGCCAAACCCAAAACGGAGCTTATGCTCTGGTGCTCAATGAGGTGGGTGGCAACAGAACGATACCCATAGTGATTGGGGCATTTGAGGCACAAGCCATTGCCATTGCTATGGAAAAAGAAATTACTCCTCCCCGACCACTTACGCACGATTTGTTCAAAAACTTTGCTGACGCCTACCACATTCAACTCAAAAAAGTACTCATACACAAATTAGTAGACGGGGTGTTTTATTCCAGCATTGTGTGTGAACGCGACGGGATTGAGCAAGCCATCGATGCCCGAACCTCAGACGCGATTGCCTTGGCCCTTCGATTTGCCGCTCCTATTTTTACGTATCCCAATATATTGGAAAAAGCAGGCGTTTACTTGAATCCTAACCGAACAAGTGACGAAGATGAACTAGCTGATGATATATTGGTGCCGTTGCAAGAAAACGAAAACCAAGAAGAAGAAACCCCTACCTCAGTCTATGCCAAACACACCATTGTAGAATTGTATGAATTTTTGGATACTGCAATTCAGCAAGAAGATTATGAAAAAGCTGCCCACCTTCGCGATGAAATTTCTAAACGCGAAGACCAAAATTTAACCCACTCATGAAACAATACCACGACTTAGTGCAGCATGTGCTTTCGACAGGCACGTATAAAGGTGACCGAACCGGAACCGGAACCAAAAGTGTTTTTGGCTACCAAATGCGCTTCAATTTAAACGAAGGTTTCCCAATGGTGACCACCAAAAAACTGCACCTCAAGTCGATCATTTACGAATTGCTTTGGTTTTTAAAAGGCGACACCAACGTAAGCTATTTACAAGAAAATGGCGTGAAAATCTGGGATGAATGGGCTGACGAAGCAGGCAATTTAGGGCCCGTATATGGT
>Ga0315908_10003427_pt1 | contig 11486 bp, 5 predicted proteins | sample LakEriMetagenome_12_FD_203520 | JGI IMG/M metagenome (GOLD analysis project Ga0315908, IMG submission 203520) | Freshwater fungal communities from buoy surface, Lake Erie, Ohio, United States - Buoy 4 MA124 | ecosystem: Environmental > Aquatic > Freshwater > Lake > Lake biofilm | place: USA...
CTTATAATAATGCAGTTGTTAGTACTCCAGGTTATACAAAAGTCAATTAAGATTTAAATAAGTCATAAGGAGGAAGTTATATTTATCTTTGGTATAAATGATCTCTATTAATAATCTAATCATAATTATCTAAAAATTTATTTAAAAATATTATAATCATAATATAAATATTTATTATATATTGATTCTAATTTTTAAAATTGAATAATAATTTATAATTTAAAAAATAATTTTTGGAAAAAATTTTTATTAATTTAAAGAATATTATAAATAAAAAATTAAAAATTAAATGAATTAATTTTATAAGATTAAGATACCATATGCATTAATTTTAATTATTGGAAGTGATATTTAAACTTTTAGATTTTAATGAAATTTAAACATAATAAATAATCTAAAATTATAAAGAAAATTTTTTATCTAGTATGGTTGATGATTACTTAAAAGATTAACTGCGGAATAAGAATGGATTTTAGATGATGATAAAAAAAATAAATCTTATAAAACTTCTCTAAATGCCAATCTTCGATTATAACCTGTTGATTTCTTGAAAATGAATATTTATATTTTTAAATAAAAAAATTTAATTGTATATAAATGAAATAATTAATAAATAATCATATAATGTCATAATCTTTATTAAATTTTATCTTTTATAATTTAAAATAATTATGAAAAATTTTAAACCTCAGTAATTTTATCAGAAGATTATTTATCAGCTTAAAATCTATTAATCGGATGAGATTCATCTATCATCAATTACAATTTAAGTCCTAAAAAAAATAAAAATTAAAAATACCTTTTTGTAAAAATTAATTGAATATTGATTGATATTCTGAAAAATGTGCAAAATTATAATAATTTCCAAGAACATACAATCCATATCTAGCTCTAGAAAATGCTACTATGATTCTTCTAGGATCTCTAATAAATCCAACGCCCTGGGTTCTTACCATAGAAAGAATAATAAAATCATTTTATTAACCTTAATATTAATCAACAGTAGTAATTTTATAAGGCTTTTAAAAGAACTAATTCCATTAACATTTCTAATAAATAATATCCCTGATTAGATATTTCTATCCATTATAAAAAGTGAGTATAGTAATTTAATTTGGTTGAATTCCTGCTAAAACCATATACATATAAATAGCAACAGCATACTCGGCTTCTTATACATTTTGATAGAAATGGTTATTAGGTTTGGTTTATTGGCCTTGAACATCAATGAATTAATATTCATGAAGGAATCCGGGATTAGCGAGAATAAATGATTATTAAGAACTGACATGAGGTAATGATTAAAGATTGTGATAATAAGGACTGAAGAGTTTAAGAATAGATTCTCTACATCTTCCTTAACGTGTCAGTATTATTGATTTCATATTCAATCTTATTAATCTTGAGAACATGCTTTGGTTCATTTTACCTGCTTCACTTATTATCATGTTTTTTATTACTGGATTTAATTACAATACATCCCCTAACATTATAATACGTTTACATTTGTTTTGTTTCTTCTGCATTGTTAGGCTTAGTAATTATTATATTTCTAAAATCTAACCACTTTCTTCAAATATTACTGTTGAGTATTCTAATCCTATTTCTTTATATCTTTGATGATTCATCGCTGAATGAGTACTTGTCATAAATATTATTCTGCTATATTCTTTTAGTAAGTATTCTTATTTTTGCCATTTGTTTCTTATTATTTCTAAATACTTCATTTCATCTAACTCATTAAATATACTTTCTATCTTATTTATTACATATTTATCATCTATAATTATATTTTCATCCTCATTATCTTAAATTAGTTTTTATTTATAATTTTCAAATGCAAAAGTTTACTCTAATTATTTTTATTACTATAAATATTAATTTATTCTTGGTTTTATCTAAAAATTATAGAATATTATACTAGTTTCTATAGTATAATCATTAGCATATGTACTGTTAATACTTTTTTAAATTTCAACAACTTATGACAATAACTTTTACTTAATATTTTCCAAATATTAAATTCTTCCATTACTACTAAAATCCTATTGATTATTAATTTTCTTGACTTATTTATATCCTTGACCTAATCTCAATAAATATCTTTAATCTATTTCCTTAATAAAGCCAATTTTATTGAAAATATCATTTAAAGCACTGTTATTTTATGTAATCACTATGATTCTTTCTTTTGGTTTTTAATTTACAAGTTTTACAATAATTTCTACTACTACATCAGTTTTTCCTGTGCCTGGAGGTCCTTATATTATTGTAATACCTTCTTTCAAACCACTTCTTATACATAATTATTATTCTTCAGTGTAAATAAAATTTTATTAGTATTGCAAATCTTATTTTTAATTTATTTCTATTTATTATTCTTATTCTTCATTTTATACCTCCATTATATTATTAATTTCATCTTAAGATAATGGATTTTAATATTCATAATGTCCATAACCTATTACCATATCTATAAATTTAGAATTAAATTAATGATTATTAAAAAACATATCTCGAATATTAGAAAGTATATTTTTGTATATATTTTCTTTTCTTTTTCTTCTGACTACCACTTAAAATTCTGAATAAATTTAGCTGTTTTAATTTTCAATATCAAATTTATATTAAAATTCATCCATAAAGACATTAATTTTCCTTTTAGTCCCTTCATTATGAATTTTATTTTCTTAATCATTAATTGATATTTTTTGATACTTTTAATCAAATTAATCAATAATTTCACAACCTCTAACAAAATTAATTCCATACAAATCTCTAAAAGATTACTAATTATTATTATTGTCATTATTATTTCCATTTTTATTGTCATTATTATTTCCATTATTATTGTCATTATTATGATTATTAACATTATGATTAAGATTAATTTATTTAAAAGATATTAAGTAAAGAATATCACCTTATTATAAATTATCCCATTCTTTTCTTATATAGTTTTGCATGAGAGATTAATCATAAGTAATTTCAGCAAATACTTTATTAGGCTAACTATTTCCTAATAAAGGTTCCGATACTTAAATTATATTGAATGATTAAATTTCTGTAGCCATTCTGCTCCAACCTTCAAATCCACTTAAATTCCCATTTTTATCATTGAAAATTGGATGCATTTTAATAATACTTTCTTCTATATCTGTTCTAATTTAATAACTTGTTTCCAATACTAATAAATTATAGTTTCTAATTAAATAGTCTTAAAAACTTAAAAATTATAAATTTAAATTAGGAACACAAACTTTCATTTACAATTATTACTAGTTTTTATTCTCAAAGTCTGGTAATTAAATGTAATTCCAAATTTATAATTCATTAGGAATTAAATTCATTTCAGTGTATTAATCTAATGTCCATTCTTTTAATTCTTCTTTTAATATTTCTACTTCTAAATCATGGATTGATATATTATCTTATAAAATATTATCTAATTCTTTTTCATATTTCTCTTTATTTTATTATGAAAAGTTATTGATGTTAAGACTCTAAAGTATTTTAGAAATATCTTTTTCTTTATTTGGTAAATGATTGTAAAAACCAAAATTTATTATTTCTTAGAAAGTAAATGTTAATTTATATTTTTAATAAAGAATTTATTATATATTTCTATAGAAATCTTATATAATTATTTAATATTCGTTTTATTTAAGTTATTCGCCAGATTCATCATTTATAGGAAATTTGACATAAAATATTATCCAATCAATAAAATATTATATTGAAGGTTCTTGTTTCTTTAATTTAGAAAACTATAATAATTTAATTAATTGATTTTTAATTAGAATACATTTAAAATATTTTCTAGCTGTCATTTGTTAAATAATTACCATAACAAGTTATAAAACCATGTAGAAATATTCAACTTATTAATAATTGTAAATATTGTTTTTGTGTTATAATAATTATTCATAAAATTATGAAAGAATTTTATCTAAGTAAATTACTTCATTTTATAATTCTAGTTATGGAATTTACAATAGTTTTTAATAAATATTCAGTTCTTCTTAATATTGGAATAAAAATTTACGGAGATATAATTTATCTCCCAATAACATTAAAGCAGGTCCTACTATTTTAAGTACTTTATCACAAACAAATTCAATTTCTATCATTTATAAGTGATGTTTTATAAAATTTATCATTTAACTTTAAATTTAAATTCCATGGCGAAATTCTATTTAATGACAATTATTAATTATAATTATAATTTATAAAATTAATTGAATGATATTTATTAATATTTACGATTATTTATTATGTAATTGTATTAAATTTCAAATTGATTTTGGCTTGTCTACTTATTGTTTAAAAATTAATAAAAATTTATTCCAAGATTCAATTTATGATTTAATAAATAAATTGCAGATATTATGATTTCTTCACATTCTTAATAATATTTAAAATATTTCTAAATGTAATTTTCAAGATATTAATGATTGTCTAAATATTGAATTTGACTGTAATTGTTATTTAAAATATGAGAATTGAATATTTAAATCACATGGTTTTTATCATACTAAGCTTTTTTTATTTGAACTTATTTTAAAAAATTATTGATACTACTTTATTCCATATAAGATATCAATATTAAAGAAATATATTTTATTTATATAAATTAATAATATAATTATATAAATAATAATATTCAAATTAGGGGTGGCCATTTTTAAGTAATAATTTAATGTTTATCTTTCTAAATCCATTATAGAAATTCTTATAATAAAAAACTAATTATAATAAAATAAATTAAACCTTTGATTAAGCTTGAATTATTAGAGTAGTGAATATTTATTGTATATTTAAAAATTTTTAAGTTATTTAATGAAATGTGAGACATAATTATTAACATTATTAGTTTTTATAACTTTGGTATTGTACAAGTAGATTTTAGAACAAGATTTAAAGAAATCAAGAATATATCCATCTAATAAAAATTTCATAAAATGATAATATTAAAGTTCATCCTCTTAATCAAAATGATATTGGAATTCCTCTAAAGGCCAGTTTTTAGAGCCGAACCTAGCGTTAGCAAAAACAATAATTTAGTCTTTCTTTTTACAGTAAAAAGGTTTAGGTTCTGATAATAATTATAAATTTTTATCTTCTCTAATGTCATTGTCATATAAAATAGAAATATCGTTAACTTCTGAACAGTTTATCATGTAATTTCTTATATTATCTTTATTATTAAATGTACCTTTGTTACTTAAGGATTTCAGTATATACTATAAAATTAGGCTTGTTTTTAAATACAACTGAGGTTGGATGGATGAATACTGGTTCATTTAATTCCAATGATTCATAAAATTATTTTTTTATACCTTTCTTTTATATGATAAATTCTTTCATTTAATAATTTTATTTTTATTTTTATTTATCGTCTTATTATATATATTTATACTTCGTCCAGATAAAATGTCTTTCTAGCAACTTTATCTATAAAATTAGCTGTAATTATCTATTATATTTTAAATTGCTTATTAAAATCTGGCTTCTAATAATTACTCAGCTCATTTTTTATATTTACTATTTCTTATTTGTCATTTAATAAAATATCTAAAATATCCAATACTTAATTAATACTATTATAAACTTCCATCAAGTTTTTAGTTACTAATTTATTTTCGATACTAAATCTTATTATTTCTTGATCAATTTATTATTTAACTAAGTTGGATGTTCTTTAAATCATTGTTCCAATTAAATTCATTAGTAAAAACAAATCACTTTTTTCTTATTAAAAAGAAGAGTACTATTTATGATACTGGGATATTTTTTATTTGAAAATAATTTACTTTTAATGTTTGATAAATTATTATTATTTCTGTTCTTGAATTCTATTTTTGAGTAAATCATTCTAAATAAAAAAATGAATAAGATATATATACTTAATTATCTTAATCATCAGAATCATCAGAATTATGAAACTATTCATGAAAATTAGTTGATATGTTTTCTGATTCAGATGATATAAAAAGCTGATCAACACTAATAGCGGCAACAATAAGAATAATATAAGTCACGATCTTAATATTGAATAATATAATAATAAATAAGATTAGATTATATTTAAATTAGATAAGATTATATTGATATGATGATAAATAATAAATACTTTAGATTGTCTAGCCATGAGTATCATCTTTCCATACCTAGGACTCAAGGGAATATGACTAAGAATGGCTCCCAATTTAGTAATTTAAGTAAGATCTTGGTGAGGGTACGAGTGATTTTGTGAGTGTTGTGAGGATTGGGTTAAACATTTCAACTATTATAAATGATTAAGGACTGTGTTTATGACTGAGGGAGTGGGTTGTGTGATAAAAGGGAATAGATAAAGATTTCTGACTCCCAGTTGTTTCAACTATAAAATAGTTTTGTCAAGAGGCACTCTAAGGATTTCAGCAGTTTAGAACTATGACATCTAATTGCTATAGACTGCATTACTGTATAATTTATAACAAACTCCCTTCTAAGTCCTACCTGCTCTTCCCATTCTCTGTTTGCTGCTAGCTTGACTGATCCACTTTATCTTGTATTCACAAATATTGCTATTCTCTTTGTATTCTTTCTCTTTATGTTTTCCGCTATCTACTACATACTTTATGTTAGGGATTGTTATTGATGTTTCTGCTACGTTTGTACTTATTATAAATGTTCGAGTTTTTTGAGGATCCATCTTTTTAAATATTTAATGTTATTCTTTTTCCTCTAATTTACTGTATAAACATAATACTTGGAAATCCATTTTTCTAATTTCTTCAAAATTATTAATATCATTATTTTTATCATTATTATTTTTTTGATTATTATCATCATTATTATTATTATCATTATTGTCATTGCTATTATTTTCCTTCTCATATTAATCATCATCATTATCATGAATATATTAATCAAAATTATCATAATAAGACTATTGCAACAATGTTATCAATTGAGTTTACATTTGTCTAACCTCCTTCTAACCTGTTAGAAAGATAAGAACATCTCCAGGAGGTAATTTATGATGAATTTATAGACATTTTTTAATAGCCTGTTGTAAATAATCAGGATGAGTTTATTTAGCAAAGTAATTTAGAACAGGATACTGTCTGGTTTAGATATCGATCACATTAATTTTATCTTTGAACAAACGAGTATTATTAATGAATTAGTCAATTTGTAGGGTTGCACTCATTATCACTAATCTTAAAGGAAAATATTATGTGTTCTTTCCATTACTTTCAAGTTCTTGTGTCGCTAATTTAAGTCGGATGTAGATTATTCTACTAAGGAAACCCAAAAGAATATCACTATTTAGTTTCCTTTCATGAGCCTATATTCAATATAATTATATATAATCATATAATCATATTACACTATTTTATTTTATATGATAATATTTTTATATTATTATATTATTATATTATAATATAATTATATTATTATATTATAATATAATTATATTATTATATTATTAATGTACTATTATATAATTTGATTACCTCATCAATGATAATGACAGAATACTATAAAAGTAAAAAATCTGAAGCAAGTTAGTTCATAAGTATTCCATCAGTCATAAATAAGATTTTGGAAAGAGCAGTAAGTTTAGCATCGAACCTAATTTAATAAGCAACTTGATTTCCCAATTAGACATGCAACTCCTGTGCGACTTTAGTGGCTAAAGCAATAGTGGCTAACCTTCTAGGTTAAGTAATACAGATCATTCCTGGATTATTACCATCCTTTTAACAATACCCATAATCCAATAAAATTTAAGGCAATTAAGTTGATTTTCCACTTCCTGTCTCTCCACAAATTATTGTCACAAGATTATTATTTATACAATCTACTATTTCACTTTCTTTACTATATATTGGTAATTCTTTTTACTCTTTTCTAATACTATTAATTTTATCTCTCTTTATACTTTTCACTAAAAATTTACTAAGTTCTTTTTGCTCAAATATGTCAACTTCATCTAAGAAATTATCAATTTCATAATTAAAGTCTTTGTCAAATATTTTCTCTCTTTATTTTTATTTTTATTCATGTTAGTAATCTGAAAAATCATTAAATTTGAGATCTGGCATAGCTATTTTCGCTCTTAATTCTAAATCTTTATTATCTTCTTCTATTTCTTTTTTATTATTTATATATTAAGTATCCTCTTTTTTTTCATAATTTGATTAAAAAATATTTATTTATTAAGGTATTTTTTATTCATTTTATATTTTTTCCTCACTTTTTTCAGATGAATCATCATTTTATTATTGTTTTTTTTCTATTTTAACTTTTTTTTATTTTTTTGATAGACTCAGAATACTCTCAAATTAACTGTTTATTTATTGTTTGTGTTATTGATTTTATTATTATAAAAACTCAAGTATTTTTTTATTTTCTTCTTTTTTTAATTATTTATCCTAAAAATAATTTTAAAAATACAATTACTTTTAATTATTATTTAATTGTTTTCTTATTATTTTTTTGCATTTAATAAAATTAGTATTTTAAAAATATATTGAATAAATAGATATTATCAAGTGAAAAATTAATATATATTATAAAAATATAATATTATTTAATAATATTTATTATTTAATATTATTTAATATTATTCAATATTATTTTTGAAGTTAAATTAGTATAAATAATATAAATTTATAAGTTATAGAATGTCTGATTTAGAAATAATAGGTAATTTAAACAGTTCATAATATTATTAATTAAACAATAATGGAGAGATGGATTTTTCATAACAAGACATAAAATAAATATTACCAAAGTTAAATGATAGTATATTAAAATATGGGGAAATATAAGTAGTAGGAAATAGTAATAATTAATAAAATGAGAAAGTTGAACCAAATATGAATAATAGTTAATTAAATTCAATGAGAGATAGTAGAACTTTGTTTTAAAGCAGTATGAATGTACAGAAAAAATAAACATTAGAGCCTCTTAATCAAAAATAATAATAGTAATAATAGTAATAATAATAATAGTAATAATAGTAGTAATAGTAATAATAACAAATATCGCTTGATCAAATTTTGGACAGTATGTTTAGTCCAAGAGTATTTGAAAAGGATAATATAGTATACAGACAAAGAGTATTGAACTAGGAAATAGATAGAAGAGAATTATTAATGTTGGAAACTGAATTAAATGTGAAGTTATAAGAAAGGAAAGCCAAAAATAATGGGATTTGTGGAATTAGAGAAGATTTGCATTTTCAATTATTTGATGAAATTATCAGATAATGCACTATAAATTGTCCAGAAAGAGGATTGTTGTTATTGAGAATAAGAGATTAAATTAAATTGACTTTAAACGCTTAAAAAATACTCTTTTAAGGAAGTGTAGTCTTTGGAAATAGGAAGCAAGTCGAAGCTGAAAAGGATATTTGTGTCATGGAATAAGAGTTGGAATAATTCAAAATCAGGAAAATGCACTTATAAAACACTGTATTTATCATTTTTATCATTACTATTATTCTTAATATAAATATTAATATTTTAATAATTTTATTAGGAAATCTAGCTCGATACTGAATATGATAGGTTACTCAAAAACTATCAATAGATCAACGAGATTGAAGATAAGAATAAATTAAAGGAATAAAATTTCATGAAATAAACTAATATTAACTTGGAAGGAATATTAGCTAATGTAATTTAAATGTAATAATAAGAATGAATTTATTTTATTATCACTACAAGTTATTTTTATTTATTTATACTTTTTTATTAGATATTTATATAATTTCATTAATTTTAATCTTCTTCATCTTCTTATTCAGTTTCCCATTCATCTTCTTCATCGTTATCATTTTAATTATTTTAATTATTTTATTTTTTTTATAGAGGTTTTTCTAATAATTTAAATCTTGAATTTATATTTTATTAAATAGGATATTATTATTAATTCATAATAATTTAATTATCTTATTCCATCATTTGTTTTTCATAATGTTGTTACTATTTTTAATAAAATTAAAACTAATGATCTTAATTATCATCATTATAATAATTATCATGATTCATTTCATATTTATCTAGAATATCATAATAATTATCCTTAACATCATATTAGTCATATTCACTGTAAAAATCTTCGTATTCTTCATCACTTTTAGAATATACTTTATCTTATTAATAATCTTAATATTCTGAATTTTCTTGAATTTATTATTATATTTCTTAAAATTTTTTTATCAAATCTTATTATAAATTTTTATATTATTATTCCCTATATTCTTTTTAAACATTTTTTTTTTCCGTATATATAATCTCGTCATTTATTTCTTTAAAATCTAAATTTTACAACTTTATCTATTATTAAGTGGAATTAAAAGAATTAAATAATAGAAAATTAAAACTACAAATTTCCTCGATAAGTTTTTAACTATTCATATTATACTTTAATATAGATAAATAATTAAAATGATATTTTAAATGAATTTGTATTTTAATAATATATAATAAAAATTTTATAAAAAATTATTAACAATATTATTTATCATAAATTATAATTGTGAAACTCTAAATCAAGATCAAGATATTAATTTTAATTTTATTAATAAAAGTTCAAAGATTCTTAATTCATTCTATCTTCTGGCTGACACTATTTGATTTTGATACTATTTTTATAGTTTGATTAACTTTAAGGCGAAATTAAAGAATTTACTTTTGAAATTTGTTCAGGAAATTTCTTTTTTAATTCATCTATTTAAAGTTTTTTAACTTGATGAAATTCTTATTTTGTATATATTAATTATTATTAATATTATCTTAATTATTCTTATAATTGTTTCTAAACTTTTTTTTTATTGGTTATTTATTTTTTAGCGCTTTTGAAGTTTTAATTAGATTATTAAATTTATTATTCTTTTTCTAATCTTTTAGTGATAAAAAAAATAAAAATTACCTTATTTAATTAAGTTTATTTTGCCAAAAATTATTTATATTTTATTTGGCTATTAGTTTTTACTAATTAATTATTTATTATTAATTCTTATTTTCTTATAGAAACTATAAATAATTATTGTGCTTTTCGATTAATCTTACATAACTTAAAGATTCTTATTATTCCCTTTACTTTTTTTTAAAATCTATAAGAGATGTTCTTATTTATTCTCTTTAAATACTTAACTAGCTTTTTTATAAAGACACTTGATCTTACAATTTTTTAATCTATTAATCTTGTTGTTTATTCCGAGTTTACTTTATTTAATATTTATAATATTACTCTTATCAATTAATTTTCTAGCCTATTTTCTATTAATTAATGAGTTTTTAATTTATTCAATTTTATTTATTTTTAGAAATTATTGATTTATTGACTAATTATTTCATTTTGTTTAGAAATGTCTTTTAATTATTGAACACTATGATATTGCTATTTATTTGATGCCCAAAGAGAATTATATTATTATTAACTTTAACCTTTGCTTATCTAGTTTTATATATCGAAATACATAT
>Ga0315908_10003432_pt1 | contig 11480 bp, 11 predicted proteins | sample LakEriMetagenome_12_FD_203520 | JGI IMG/M metagenome (GOLD analysis project Ga0315908, IMG submission 203520) | Freshwater fungal communities from buoy surface, Lake Erie, Ohio, United States - Buoy 4 MA124 | ecosystem: Environmental > Aquatic > Freshwater > Lake > Lake biofilm | place: USA...
TTATTATTATTAAAGATTTGATAGTTAAAATACTACAAATAAAAGAGAAAACAGATTTAAATTACTTTTCTTAATTGTAAAATATTGGATTATTTATTCCAAGAAAATCTATTTTTCTAATTAAATTAAGAAAGTGAATTGAATTTTAAATCATTTAATAAAATATTAACTTATGAATATAATAAATTTTGATATTATAAATACAAATATAAATAAATTTAAATATAATAAAAATAAGAAAAAATGGAGTAATTTTAAATGTAAAGTGATATTGAAGATGCAAATATAGAAGATCTGGAAGAATATAGACTTTAGTTCTATGAAGATAAATTAGAGTTGAAAATATAAATGGCTCGTAAAATTTTATTGTTAACTTTGGACATGAATAATTTACAAACGATTCTTAACCATGATAGTCTGCTAGGAACTTTGACAAGAGTGTTGAAGGAAGAGTATAAGAAAAGTATGGAGTTATGTACATATTTATTATGCATTTTTTTTATTTTTAGTAATTACTAACAATTTCAACAAATTATTCTCCAAAACCAAATTGGGGATAGTATTATGAACATGATTGAGTATTAAATTATGAGATACGATACAAGGATAAATGAGTTTAATGAGCAAAAACATAATATGTCTAAACCAGAATTAGAAAAAGAAATTAAAAGACTTAACAAAGTTATAAGCAAGTAAGACAAACTATTTTATATTTGCTTGTCAATTCTTTTAAATCTTGCTGAAGATTTCCAAATAGAAAAGAAGATGAAGAAGAGAAAAATTTTGGAATATTTGATAAGAATGTTAGAAAGGAATGATTTTCATCTATTAGTAATTGTACTTCTTTTCTTAAGGAAAATGTGTATTGTATCTGAAAATATGCTATAGCTGTAGGAACTAGATATTGTTAAGAAATTGGACCGATTTTTCAGTTGCAATAATAATATTCTTTTACAATTAACATTAGGATTGATGAAAAATCTGTGTTTCGACAGCGAAATAAGGAAAAGTGTAGAAAAAGCTCACCTAATAGCTAAAATTTATGATTTATTAAAATTGCCAAACTTTAGATTCTTTAGTATTGTATTACTATACTTGTTGTCTTTAGATCAATAAAATAGAAGATCATTTGCTAAGACTGACTGTATTAAATATTTAGTGAAATTAATTATCCATTTTCCAGAACCTACTGTAGGTCCAGAATTAATAGCATTAGCAATAAATCTATCAACAGAAAAAATGAATGCTAATTTGTTAAATGAAGATGAACTTTAGAAACTTATTGACAGAGCCTTAGAAAATTAAGATGCTTTGATTTTTAAACTCATTAAAAATATCGCTTATTATAATGACTAGCAATTTACTTAAGATTGTTTAAGTTGTTATTTATAAGATCTCATCAAACTCGCTATTGTTTAAAATAAAAATGAAGACTTGAAAGTAGAGTTGATAGGTTTATTTAGTAATATTAAAATTGGATCTGAATGGTTAGATTATATTAACAATAGTTTTATTGAATTTGTTTTTTTAAATTTATAGTTAGGTACTGTCGAAGATGATATCGTACTTGAAACTCTCAATTTTATTTGCACTTTGTCACAAAATAAAAAGATTACTTAGTTGTTAGAACAGAAACAGGTGTTTAATAAAATTTGGAGAATATTCTTGGAGAAATCAGAAGATAAAGAATTTATTTATGTGATTTTGTATATTATTTATTTATGGATTCATCATGAAATAGGAATAGAAGAGACTATATTGGAAAATGAAGAAATAATTATGAGATTGTTGGAATACATAACTGATTAAAACTAACATATTAGAAAAATGGTGGACGAAGTATTAGATTCGCTAAAAGTAAATAATAATAAATATGAATATTAATGATGATAATGATAAGATTATTAAGGTTGATATTTATATAATAATGATAATAATAGGACTACAGTGAAGAATTAGGAGAGAAGATAAAAGAGCGAAAGTTTTATTTCAACAACCGAGTGTGGCTAGAAAGCATCAATGAATATGAAAAATAACTATTGGACATGAACATGAATTATCAATACTAATTGTAATAGCAGCAGTTGATGAATATAGACCAACAGGGACTGGATCCAAGAATGTGGGATTGGGAAGAAGACGATTGAAACATTTTAACTTTATATTTATAATATTACATAAAGACTATTAGGTCTTAAAAATAGATTTTATTTATTGTATATATATTATTTATTTTTTAATCAATCAATTAATTATATATATTATGTACTAATTTTAATACTCAACTTAAAAAATGTTAATACATAATTTATATATTTAAAATAAACCCATAAAATTTATATTATAATAAATACAAAATAAAAATAAATTTAAAATTAAAGATTACATAAAAAATTTAATTTAAATTTTTATAATAATTAAAAAAAATACTTCATTAAGTGTTCATTAATATTTCTCTTCATTTTCTCGCTCTTCATCTCTTGAATTTTGATCACTCTCACTGTCTTATGTCGTGAGCCACTAACTAATTATTTCCATTAAATTTGCATTCATTATATTTGTTCTGAGTTAATTTAATGTTAAAATCCAATTCAAAATAATTATTGTATACTGTCATGATGCAGATGTTAATATATTTTTATTAAAGGAAAATCTTACAAAACTCATCTTCTCTTTATGTCTGTATAATTTTTATATGTTAAGAAACATGCTGAAACTAGGTAATTGGTATGAATAATAAATGTTTATGTCTTTTGGTTATTACCAATTTATTGATGAATAAATATTATAAGTATTAATAATTATTATAATGCAATTTATAATTGATTAATTTAATAAATATGGAAGGGATAAGCAGTGGAGCCCAATTTGCATTAAGTTTAATAATAATAATCTTAGGCTACTTGTTTCGAACTTTAATAAATTGGATTAGGGAGGGAAATAATGAAAGAGATTAGAATGAAATGAGAGTTTAATAATAACGATATGAAGATTGTCCAATCTGCCTTTCGAGAATAGTAAACAGAGTAATGTCTACATGTACACATGACTTTTGTGCAGAATGCATTACTCAAATATGGCAGAGGCAATAGAATATTCCTCAAATTGCTAATGGAATCTAATGTCCTATTTGTAGAAGAGTCATTAAAATGTTCTATATTGACTTTGAAGAAAATTCTAATAACTCTTAATTCTTCCTTAAAATTAAAATGTATAACACTCTTTATTCAGATTAGCCTAAATCTCTTCTAACAAAAATCCTTGCTCTTCCTTAATTTCTTGTCACTCTCTCCACTTTCATCTTCTGCACTCATTAGGGAAGACTCTTTTTTTTCAGATTGCTTACAGGAAGTTTTAAAGTTATTCTTATTCTTATCTATATTCTTAGTCCTTTTGATTTCATTCCTGAAGCTGTCTTTGGAGTCATTGGCTTTTTTGATGATTTTGTTGTTATTATTATTTTACTTCTGTCTATTATGGAGAGCTTTCAAGTTTAACATTTATAACAATAATGAATTATTACAAAATATATATTTTTTATTATCTCTTTACTTTAAAATATATTTTATATTTTCTTTTTCCTTATAAATAATTATTTTTATTTAAATTATAATTATCTTTATCTGAATATTTCATAGTCTTAATATTTAATAATATATCTTTTTATTTATAATATTATAAATACCTAAATATTAAATATAAAAATAAATAAATAGATAGATCAATGAGTAATATAAATGAAAATTAAAAATGTTTTGCACATTTTTCAAGTTTATTTTACAAAAGAGAAACTTAAATGGTACAAGTTTTAAAAAAATCAAATTTATAAACATCTTTTGATCATTTTAGCTCTAAAGATGCAAGGTAAATATAAATTAATATTAATAATTATTTATAATGATTTAAAAATAATAATAAATAGTGTAAAAGATATGTGTTTAAAATTCGTGAAATCAGATTACAATGGATAATTGAAGTTATTAAAAGAAGAAGGATACAATTTATTAAAAGCATTTTGTGAATTGATAGAAATTCAATATTAGAATGATGGTTTAATGAAATACTTTTTGGTTTCAATAGATGGAATAATATGTTAAAATAGACAGAATATTTAGATTTTTAAAAGACTTATAGAAGATTCATAAGGAAATAAGAATATAGTAGAATCTTTATGGAAAATGCTATCAATAGCTGGAAAAGACTTATTATATTATGACGGAGCAGCTAAAATTTTATCAATGATCATTAGCGAGTTAGATTCCTCAAAATATATTCAAAAGTAAAAAGAATTTTTAGAATTGTTAATTTCCCTATATGATGATGGTTTCAAATCTAAAGATGAAATAAAAATTAGTGACACAGTTTTCTATAGCTGCTGTATGTTTGTTTTAAAGGATTAAGAATTATTGAATATTTTTATTCTCAACAAAGGAATCGAAATGCTAATGGGCTCCTTTGAAAAATATGGAAATGAGTTATAAACAATGTATTATGTTCTTTTTAGTTTATGGCTTGTCAGTTTTTCAGAAGAAAGTTATTCTTATTTCACTAACCCTTAATTTATCCTCTTCAAAAACATTAATAATGTTATTCAAAGAATCTCAAGAGATAAAATTATCAGAGTCTCTTTTAATATTTTTAGAGTATATTTATCATTTTTATTTTTTAGAATTTATGTGAAAATTATCCTAAGTCTATTGAAAATCTTATTGATAGTGGATTACAAAAAACGATTGATAATTTAAGAAAAACTAATATTTAAGATGAATAAATCAAGGAAGATATTGATTTTATTGAAGAAATTTTGGAAAAGAATAGAAAAATATTGTCATCTTTTGAAAAATATGTTAAAGAAATTAATACTGAATAATTAGATTGGACTCCTTGCCATTCTGAAAAGTTTTGGAGAGAAAATGTAAAGAGATTTGAAGAATAAGATTTTTATTTAATTAGAAAATTGGTTCTTTTGATAGACAGTAACAATGAAAAAACTGTTGCTGTGGCATGTTATGATTTAGGAGAATTTTGTAGATTCCATAATTAAGGAAGAGGGTACTTTATTGTTATTATCAAAGTTATTATTATTGATATAATTTTTATAATAATTATTATTAGAATCCTAGACAAAATGGGAGCAAAGCCTAAAATAATGTTAAAGGCTTAAGTTGAGAACTAAATCATAAAAGAAAACGCTTTGATGGCTTTATAAAAGTTAATGATAAAGAACTGGCAGATGATTTGATGACTGAATATTTTATCAATAGACATTTAAACATATATAAAATATTATTTAATATAGATATTATCATTATTTGGCTAATTTTCTAAGAACATATTACAAGATTCCTCCGTTTTTGAAATACTCAACTTCAGGATCAGTATCCAATCTAAAAGTATGAAAATAAGAATAATTACCTAGATCTAACAGTGAATGATTTTCCACATTTAGTAGTAACAGTGATATCTTGATTTACAGTGAGATTTCCCTGATTAAGTTTAATAGTGAACTACTCCTTTCCGGTGAGGCCAAGAGTGTCAGCATTTTCACCCTTCTTGAATTCCAATGGGAGTATTCCCATTCCGACTAAGTTTGATCTATGAATCCTCTCGAAAGTCTAAGCGATGACTGCTTTCACTCCTTACAAGTATGGACCTTTAGCTGCCCAGTCTCTACTAGATCCACTTCCATATTCTTAGCCTGCTAGGATTATTGTCGCTTGGTTGTTGTTCTTATATTCCATTGCTGCATCGAAGAAGTCCATGTATTTGTTAGTGGGAATATGTAAGGTTTAAGGACCTACTTTTTCATTTAATTTATTGATAATTCTTGTGTTTGCAAATGTTCCTCTAGCCATTATTTGGTCATTACCTCTTCTACTTCCGTAGCTGTTGAAATCCTAACAAATATTATAAAAATTAAATCAAAATTTTAAATAAATGTAATAATATAAATACCTTCTACTGGATTCCTTTAGAGTTGAGGAATCTAGCAGCAGGAGAATTCTTAGAAATAGCACCTGCAGGTGATATATGATCTGTAGTGATAAAATCTCCAAAGTTACCTAAACAATAAGCATCAACAATATCATGAATAACAGGCAATTAGTGCTCGACATGAGTGAAGAATGGTGGATTCTAGATGTATGTAGAATCATCCCACTTGTAGAGACTATCCTCACTTACCTACAACTAATTCCACCTCTGAGTTCCCTTAGCAATTTTATCATAATTATCCTTAAACATTTAAGGCTCGATAACTTAGCTAATCAACTGATCAACTTCAGTTCTAGATGGCCAGATATCCTTAAGGAAAACAGCTTTGCCCTTATCATTAGTTCCAATGGGAGTTGTTTCAAAGTCTATATCAACTGTTCCTGCCAAAGCATATGCTACTACTAAAGGAGGACTAGCTAAATAGTTTCCTTTAGTAAGTTAATGCACTCTTGCTTCAAAGTTTCTGTTTCCACTCAAAACTGCAGCAACTGCTAGTTCTTTTTTAACAATTGCGTCATTCACTTCTTTGTCTAATTCTCCTGTGTTTCCGATGCATGTCATACATCCAAATCCTGCTTGATAAAACCCTAGGGCTTCTAAATGAGATAGAAGGCCTGCCTTTTCCAGATATTCAGGCACTACTTTGCTTCCTGGAGATAAAGTTGTCTTGATGTACTCATTTACCTTCAAACCTATAATTAAATTATTTAAATATATCTATCAGATTATACTATTTAATAATTATTATAAATACCTTATTCATTGGCTTTCTTGGCCAATAAACCAGCTTGTAGTAAGACTCCATGATTACTAGTGTTTGTACAACTGGTAATAGCAGCAATAACAACACTTCCATGCTTCAACTCATACTATTTTCCTTTATAATTAATAAGCTCTGAGTTTTATCTTTTATCTTCAGAAATTCCAAAGCCTTTGAATCCATTAGGAGCTTACATACAAGAATTGAAATCTTTCTTAAGCTAACTTACAGCAACTCTATCATGAGGTCTCTTTGGTCCACTAACACAAGGCTCAACAGTGGACAAATCCAACTCCAAAACCTATCCAGTGAACTTAACATCTGGTTAACTTCCATCATACATTTTGAATAATCCTTAAGCCTTCAAATACTATTGAATTAATTCTAACTATTCAGTAGTTCTAGCTGTCATCCTGAGATAATCAATAGTTTAATGATCAACTGGGAAATAACCCATTGTAGCTCCATACTCTGGGGCCATATTACTTATAGTGGCTCTATCAGCTAAGGTTAGGTTCTTTACTCCATCTCCAAAGAATTCCACAAACTTTCCAACTACTCCTCTTTTTCTTAATATTTATGTACAGGTTAATACAACATCAGTAGCAGTGGCTAAGGGTGAGAGTTATCCAGTAAGTTTAAATCCTACTACTTCTGGCAAAACCATTGAAATGTTTTGTCCCATCATCACTGCCTCTGCTTCGATTCCACCTACTCCCCATCCAAGTACTCCTAAACCATTGATCATTGTTGTGTGAGAGTCTGTTCCTACTACTGAATCAGGGTACAAAATTCCATTATTATTGAATACTACTCGAGCTAAGTATTCCAGATTCACTTAATGCACTATACCTGCACCTGGAGGTACTATTCTGAAGTTGTCGAATGCTTTCTATCCCCATTTCAAAAATTGGAATCTATTACATTTTAATTTATTATATTATGTAAAATTTTATTATATTATATATAATATATTTACCTCTCTTTATTTCTTGAGAACTCTAACTCTTCATTTTTATCAGCAGCATCTTTAGTCCTACTGAAATCAGCTTGAATACTGTGATCAATTACTAAATCGACAGGACATAAAGGATTAATTTTATTTGGATCACCTCCCATTCTCTTCATGGCATCTCTCATAGCTGCCAAATCGACAACACATGGAACTCCTGTGAAATCCTAAAGAATAACTCTAGCTGGTTTGAAAGGAATTTCAACTTCACTGCTCATGTTCTTTTCCCAATTCACTATCTTTTAAATGTCATCTTCTTTAACTGAAAAGTTATCACAGTTTCTAATAGCACACTCCAATAATACTCTGATACTGAAAGGAAGTTCATTAATCTTCTATTGATTCTCCAGTCCCTTCAAATCAAAATATTACAGTTCTCTTCCAGGTAAAGTCTTGCATAACTTTTAAAAAGGATTCTTCTGGCTTCCAAATTACCTTATCACCTGTTTGTACATTTAGTTTAAATATTTATTTTTATATATTGATAATATCTTTAAAAGAAAAATAGTTAGTTATCTATTATTTGAATATATTATCTAGTAAATAGAAATAAAATTATAATATAAATATATGAGTGGCAGAGGAGAGTAAGAAGAAACGCTGATAGAAAATAAGTGGAAACAGGTAGAAGATACTAATAATAACTTATTGATGAATCCTAACAAACTATCTTTTAGAGTAACAAAGTTGAGATGGTTGTGTTTGTTCCTAGCATGTATGGCAATGTTTGGTAGCTATTATTGTTTTGACAATCCTTAAGGGTTATAGTCAGGACTACAGGATAAGAAGTGGTTGGGACTTACAGATATTTAATACAATTCATTATATAGTGTCTACTCTTTCCCTAATATCATCTTACCTCTGGTAGGAGGAATGATAGTCGATAGGATGGGATGTAGAGTTGGAACTTTTGTCTTCACTCTCATTCTCATCATAGGTCAGCTAGTCTTCATGTTAGGTTGCACTTATCAGTCATTCTGGGTTCTTATTGCAGGTAATATAACTATCTTATCATCACATTCTCATATTATCATATTATATAATAAAATTATTATCCATGTTTTAATGAGATTATAATATTATTATAATAAAGATATAAAATTAAATTGATAGGCAGATTTATCTTTGGCTTGGGAGGAGAGTGCCTGTGTGTTTGTTAAAGTGTGGTGATAAGCCAATGGTTCAAAGATAAAGAACTGGCGCTAGCTTTAGGTCTAAACATAACTATAAGTAGATTGGGTTCAAGCATCAACAGTGCCCTTACCCCTTACATTTTTGAACATCAGGTGAATTCTGGCTCTTCTCATCCTTTTTTCCTTCCTACCTTCATTGGTCTTATTGCTTGTATTCTCTCCTGGGTGGCAGGATTAGGGATGTGTTACATGGACAAGGAAAGTGACAGAAGGGAGGGAAAGTTAGACGATATAATAGAGAAAGATGAGTCAGAACAGATCAATTTAAAAGATATTTTTAAATTTGATATTAAGTTATGGATATTAGTGGTGACATGCACTTTGATTTATGGTAGTTTCTTTGCATTCAATGGAAATGCTAATGATATTTTGCATAATATGTACAATATACCTACAGGAATAGCAGGAGTTTACTTGCTTGTAATTTATCTTAGTGCCAGCATAGTGACTCCCATGTTCGGATTGGTAGTTGATAAGTATGGAAGAAGAGTGCTATTGATGATCCTTAGTATCACTCTCTTCCTTATTGCTTTGGTTGTCTTTTGTATAATTCCTAGTGATTGTAATCAGATCATTCCACTTATTCCATTAATACTTATCGGATTATTCTATGCCACTTATGCTGCTATCTTTTGGCCTTGTATTCCCCTCGTAGTTGATTAGAATAAACAAGGAACTGCTTTTGGAGTTGTTAATTCTATTTAGAATATTAACTTGGCAGTTAGTCCTTTGGTATTTGGAGTTATTAAGAATGCCACTAAGGATTAATCTAATTCTAAAAATGGTTATTTGTTTGCTTTTATGTTTTTATTTGCTCAAAATATTATTGCTATGATTCTCACCTTTGTTCTTTATTTTTTGGACATTAGGGGAGATAAGAGTCTCAATATGGTTACAGTTAAAACAAAAGGATCAAGAAGACAAATTAAATCTTCAATCGCCAAGAGATGATTAAACATATATAAATATAGATAATAATAGATAAATTATAAGAATGAGAGTTTATAATTATTACATAATAATGATAGTATAATAAGATAAGATAAAATATGATAATATGAAATATATATAAAATGATGATAATGATCAATGCTGATATTATCCTGAGTTGCATCTGTGGTAACTGAGAATAGCTTATTACCACCCCATGGCAGCAGGGTAGTCACTAGCACACAACTGGGCAAGTACTTAATGTTCTCCATGCTCATTGAGATTCTTGCTTCTGACCTGGAAACAAGGACTACTTTACCAATCATTAGGAGTGAAAATGTGGCTCACTTCACATAATTTAACTTCATGGAAACAAAGCTATTCTTCAGCCTTCTCACATAGCTTCAATGATTCAGGAGTCAATAGAATATATGCTGGTTTAACCCACAAGTTTGAGCCTATATATTTATATTTTTAATTTCATAATATTCATATTATTATCTTAATATTCATTATTATTATTATTATATATTGTTATTGACAGATATTTACAGTCTGATTTAACAACGTGAGTCACAAAACCTTCTTTGAAAACACAATGAGTTTCCTTATCATAATCCATCATCTTAATTAATTCATCAACATTTTTAGTTGGTAATTGAACATGTACATTAATTGAACCATACTTGAATTCTGTTTGTAATTTAGCCTTTTATTATTTGCTTTTTCTTAATTTTTTGTTTAATCTTTTTTTGTGAGTAATTTCTTTAAATCTCATAGTTTTTTTATTTTTATTATTATTGTTGTTATTATTATTATTATTTTTTTTTTATAAGGCTTATTATTAAATATTGGTGACCTTCTATTATAGCTTCAAATTAGTTCTTTACTTTTTTTAATTTCTTAAGTTGCCATTTTTTTTTTGGAAGAATGATGCTGGTAATTTCAATTTGGATATTTCAGCTTGAATTTAACCGAATATGCTGTGAGTGGTGGCCTTCTTTTTTAATACTTCAATTCTTTTATCAGCCTAAACAATCACTAAAAAAGCTATTGATAATATCATTAGTAACTTCATTTCTTATAAATCTTATATTTTATTATAATTATTATTAAAATATTTTATTTATCTTTTATAATATATTACATAAGTAAAATCTTAATATTAAAAAATTAATTTTAATTTAATGATAATTTATATAAAAATATAAGATAAAAAATACAAAAATATGAATATAAGTTATAAGTTAAATTTAAATAATACTAATTATATAATTATAGATATTAAAATATCATGATTCCTTTAATTAATTTTAATCTCTGATTACTTCCCATTCCTTTATATTTTCTTAAAGATTATTAACCTAAATTTACAATCTATCTTAAAAGAACTAATTAGCCAAACTCCAATTAGGACAAACAATAAAATTCAAAAAACTAATTTCCTATTTAGCCATAATATGAGAATCATCCAAATTTATCATGTGTTAAGTAATAGGTAATTATTTTTCTTTTTCTAATCTTACCTATTATGAAATCAATAATATAAAAATAATAATATAGTATAATACAAAATATTACTTAATTAGTG
>Ga0315908_10003434_pt1 | contig 11479 bp, 2 predicted proteins | sample LakEriMetagenome_12_FD_203520 | JGI IMG/M metagenome (GOLD analysis project Ga0315908, IMG submission 203520) | Freshwater fungal communities from buoy surface, Lake Erie, Ohio, United States - Buoy 4 MA124 | ecosystem: Environmental > Aquatic > Freshwater > Lake > Lake biofilm | place: USA...
TATAATTTATTTTAAAATATTTTATTTCATTTTTAATATTATTTATTTTATTTACTTATAATTTATTTTATTTATTTATTATTAAAATAATTAAAAATTTCGATCAATTAATCATAAATCTAAAGATAATTAGAAAATTAAGATAATACAATTGATATGCCTTTTATGAATGGTCTCAATAAAAAAAATACTTGAAGTATTAATATTTATATTATTAATAGAAATAAAAATTTTTAATATAATTATATAAATTAAAAATATAAATAAATACATATTAATAATTATTATTTAATTAAATAATATGAGATTTATAAGATAATAAAGTAAAATATAATGGATATAATCATAAATATATACATAAAGTATAATATAATAAGTTATAACTTAATAAAATTAAATGAATTAAATGATTGAGGATGAATATATGAATATAATAAACTTATCTTTAAAAGATCATTTAATAAAATTAGAAGTAAATACAATTAAATAATAATTAAATAGATGCAAATTAAGGATCTTCAAGAAAATTTAGAAATGAATAAAAAGTGGAAAAATGAAATCAGATTGTAAATGGTAAGCTATGGAGACTTTCATAATTAATAAAGATCTGATTTATAAGAATTAGTGTTAGTTCAAAGCAAAAGAATCTAAACTGAATTCAATAAGTAATAATAGTAGGAAATTGATGAAAATAAGTTTTTTAAATAATAATTAAATCAGATTTTTAATGATAAAGTTTATCTTTAGTAGAGAAGTTTAGTTCTTGAAAATTAAGTAATAGAAAATGAAAAATAATTAGGTTATAAATATATATATGATAGTTTAAGAAAACTAAATGTTAAAGTTGATTTATGATTTATAAATATTACTTATTTTGATATTTATTTATAAAATATTTTCATTATTATTTATAGATAAATCGTAAAAGAAAATAGATAATATATGTTATTAATATAGTTTAAAAATAACTTAATAGATTATATTGTAAATAAAATAATTATTTTATATTTTTTTAATCTAATATTATATATTTTTTTAATCTAATATTTTATATTTATGAATAAAATATTTATAATTTTATTAATATTATTATTCATTTGTGGTTTTATTATAAACATTCTTAATATTCACATAGTTATTTCTAGAATTATTTTAAATTTTACTAAATCTTAAAAATATATAACAAAAAATACGATTTTTAATTAATCTTCTTCAATTTCATTACTTTTTTCTTAATAAATCATTTTTTAAAATTCTTTATCCTTATCTACTATACTTTTTATGATAATAATAGTAGCTAATTCGGACTCGTCTAAATATTAAATCTTTTCATTCAATTGTTCTTAGTTTTCATATTCTCTTTCAATACAAAATAATTCAAAAAGATAATTAACTTATGAAAACCTCTTAATTAAAATGTAAATTTTGATTGAACAATCTTTAATATTAAGTTTAATATTTACCCATCAAAGGATGTTAACTAAATTCTTAATTTTCATAATAAAGTTTTAAAAAAGTATCTATATCATTTAAACTTATTTTTAAACTCTAGAAATCAATATCTTATATTTAAAATTGATCCTAGATAACTCCAATATTTTAGTGAAAATAAAATAATTATTTGACAGAATTTACCATAATTTTATTTAAAACATTAGCTTCAAAATTGATACTTTAATATTATAAAATCTATTAATTAAATCCATATGTCATACTTATTTAGAAACTCAGTAGCTAACTTTTAGTTTTATGAAAATAACTGTTAATATCATTGATATATCTTGTAAGTACTCCTCTATATCTGTCATAAATATAAGTATATATTTTCAAGGAACCTTCATTTTCCGGCCCTTCACAATAACATTTCAAACATTCAAGGATTTACTCACAAATAGGTTAAAGTTTTTATCGATGTTTTCCTTACCATTATTTAGCACTAAATTATTTATAATTATAATGCCATTAAAAATTGTCACAAATTTTCTAAAATATTGTTGTATATCTTTAAACTCTTTGTATTGTATCGCTAGGTAACTTATATTTACAAAATATATCTAAAATACCTTTATTTTTATTTAAATAATATAAAGTTTGTAATCTTAAACCTAAAGTTATTTCTTAATATCTTTCTTTAAAATATTTGTCATAATTATTTTTTGACTTGCAATAATTAATACTTAATCTTATTATACTCCATTAATAGTTAAATAGACCATCTTTTTTAAGTGATGAAGCATCAAAATTAGATACTTATTCAATAAATTAATCATGAACATTTATTAATAAACAGCAAAACATTTCGATTAATATTGAAGAATAATAATTTAAATAATAATCTTTGTTTTCATTTAGTTTGTTAAATTATATTACACCAAAATCACATATTTGCTTTAAAAACTATTTACTATATTAATTATTATTGGATTTTAAATTTTAGAATATTTTATTTTACTATTTTACAGGATTCATCATAATACATTTTTAGTATAAATAAATTATTCTAAAATTGCTTTTTACATTTTTAATTTACTTAATTTCTTTATAAATCATGTTTTTTATTACTAAATTATTATTTTCTTATTTAATTTTATCTGATTAGAATTACTTGTAAAATTCTTAAATTTATAATTCTCTAGGTATTTTCTAATATAATTAATTAAAATTATTAGTCATTTAGTTCAATGGATTTTTTAATAAAGATTTCAAAAAATTAATAGTAGGAGTATAAATCAAGTATTCTTAATCATAAAAGAAATCTTTTTGAATTTTTATACTTATAATACTCTTAATAATACTTTATAGAATAAAAGATAAATAGAATATATTTTTATTAAAGATAAATTTTTCCTTTTAAAATTAAAGACTAATTTATATAAGATGTTAATCAGAATATTAAGGATTTACTAAAATGAGATTTTCTAAATCGATATTAAGATTGAAAATACTATTTATTATAGGCAAAAATATTTTAAATCTTTCTATAAATTAATCTAGAGATACGAATTAAGGTTGACTCATCATAAATTAAATTTGTTCATCAACCAAATATTAAATATAATTGATATACTTAAGCAAAGCTGCAAATACTACAGACGAATAAGAAAAAAAATCATCTTTTTATATTTTGTTATATTTTTTTAATATCCATTCTATTTCATCCATTACTATACTTGCTTAAGCTTGAAAATCATAATAATATGTCGGTTCTTCATATTATTTATCAAATTTATCAAATTCATTAAAATAAAAATCTTGTCTTTATTCAATTAGCTAGTTTTTGAAATCAATAAGTTGTAAAACTATAGACAAATAAGTCTGTTTAATAAATATATCATCTTCAGTCAAAACTTATATTTCTATCAATTTGTCACCTTTTATATGCTAATTATATATATTTTATATCAATTTTAATTGTTCTATACTCATTTATTATTCTATATTGTAAACCAAAAGATTAATCAGACCATACTTAATCTTTATTGAATGAATTTAATTTAATATAACTTAAACCTAATCATCAGCTTAATCTTTTATCTTGTTTTTTTATTCAAAATATTATTATTAAATATTGCTTAGATATTCATTCGATAATATAATATACTTTTAATGTTTATTTATATCAATATTTTTCAAATAAATGTTTTGATATTATTAGATTAACATTTTTGAAAATTTCTTGATCATAACTGAAAGTTAAGGCATTTAAGAATTCTTTAAATAGTTATATTTTTTTTAACTAAAATAATAAAAATATTATTAATAAAGTTTAGTATTATTATCAAAATAAATATTTTAATTTTAATTGAGATTATTAAAATTAATAAACTTTAAAGATTATTTTTATTACAAAAAGAGTTAAAATAAACTAAAAAAATATAATTATCCTTTTTATATTAATTAATTATTAATCTCATTTAAATTCTAACATACAATTTTATAATTTTATGTGTATTATTTGTAATTTATAATTATATCATGATATTTATTTTGTTTTTTTATTATTTCAAATTATTCATCAATTTATTATATATTTTGATTATTATCAGAAAAAATCAACTTTTTATTTAAATAGTTAATTAATCTATTGAGATAAATTAAATCGACAGAAGAAATAAGCAAGGATTATTTAACCTTTATAAGAATAAAATTAAGATTGCTTAAAAGAGAATGATAATTCATAGCAAACTCTCCAGATATTAATTTTTTTTTAAACAACTCTAATTCATTATAAATTTCATCATCAGTTTCTTAATCAAAATAAAACTTTTTAATAATATCATCAATATCGTAATTCTAATATCTTTAAAAAGCAGAATCTAAATATCTTATATTATTTAAATAATCATCTTAAATATTAAAAAGCAACTAAATTACTTTATAACCTATTTCTTAAGTTTTTTTATTAACAATAATAAAAGATTTATCGATTTCTTAATAACTTAAAACAAAATCAATAAAAACAATAAATACTTCTTAATATTATTTTTGAGAATGGTAAAAAGTATTTTTGCTGATTTAACTATTAAGATACTACTAATGAATAAACTCTAAATCGACTTCTTTAACATTCTAATAATTAAAAGAAAGATCTTAAAAAATTTATTAAGAGGCTATAGAAAGGATAGTATTGTCCAAATTATTATAAATATCATAAATGAAAATTTCAGCATAATATTACCTGATTTTCATAAAACCATCATTCCACTTCTTAAGCCAAGATTGTCCCCTGAATTGATCAGCATCCCTTTTAATAATATTTTCCAATTATTTAAGTATCTGTATCTTCTATATCAAACACTACTTAAGTTAAAACAACTGCTTTTTATCTAACACATTATAAACAGTCAACAATTTACTAATATAAACTGAATACACATGAGCATTGTGTTTACCTCCCACCCATCTCCAAGTTGCAGCTGGGATGAAATTTATGAGCGATTGTTTGCACATTTCTAAAACGTTGAATTCGTTGTTTAAGTATTTCTCAGAGAAATCCAGGCTGTTATTATTAAATTATTCTTTTTATATTCTTCGTTTTATTATGCTCTTTTCATCTTTTTCATTTAGTCTTACTTTTTAGAAGTTTTTTAGGTCGCTTTTTAAGTAAGCTAGAATAAAAAAGTGGAGTAAATAAGTATAGAATTACATTGATTGGTTATATATTGGTTAACCAAAGTTATAGTTTGGATATTATATGTATTCTTGTATTCTTTTTAGAGTGAAGAGTTTTTTGAATACGTTCAGGTTAAGAATTGTTTAGCATTCTATTGAATTATCATTGTTTTATTTTAGATTATTATTAATATTCAAAATAAATTCTACTATCCTTTCTATCATTTTTACTCTTTCTTCAATATGTTCTATTTTTATATCGTGCCAATTAAATGATTTATTTTGAAGAGCTTCGAAATCCTAATAAAATAAATTACACTTTTAACCTAAATATAATTCTATCACATTCTTGCCTTCTTTATTATAGTTAAAAAAACCATTGATTATTTATATTTGGTTAAAGCATATTATTTTTTGGCTTAAAATTATATCTAATTTTTCAATGAAAAATTATTGATCTTCCTAATGTTTACATAGACATATTTAATTATTATCTTCATTTTAAATTAGACTACCTTACATAAATATCTATTTTTCATATCCTATATTTTTTTCACAATAAACATAACAAAATCCACATAATATTTTTGTTATTTCTGTTTAAGGTTATACATATTTTATTAATACGTTATAATTTTCACTTATTAAGCAACATCTTTCTTAAAATTTGACTGATTACATTTTAATATTTTATAAATTATTATCATTAAGATATAATTTTAAAAATATTATCATTTAAATATATATAAATAATTATTTAAAATAATAATATTTTAATATTTATAATAGTATATTAAAATTTTGCTATATTTGGACAAAAAATTATAAGAATATATTTTAACAAAAAATATATAGAAAAAATTGATTATATAAAATTGGGATAAAAATTTTATGAGTATAGATATAAATAAGTATAAATAATTGTAATAATTAAAAATAATGCTATATTTTTTTAAGATTTATTAAGTTTATAAAATATTAATATTTATTAATCATACTTTACATATTTATAATACATATTATAAATAATAATTATTTTTTATTTTTTAATAATTATCGTTGATTTTTTTAATTATATTTAATTTTATTATTATAAATCTTTTTAATTATAATATATTATACTATTTAAATATCTAAATATATTAGCTTTTTTAATTTAAATATTTAAATATTTAAACATTAATTTAATTATAATCCTCCATCTATTTTGTATAATTTTCTCTCTAATTAATAATAATTTTTTAAAATGAAATTCAATAAATTATTTATAAGATTATCTTTATTAAAATTTAAAAATATTATTAAAATTGTGTAAATTATTTTTAACAACTTTTAAAGGATTACAAATTATTTGAAAATTTACTAAATATTATTTTAATAAATAATAATTTTAAGTATATAATATTTGTATTTTTATTTCTGTAAATATAAAAAATATAAATCTTAAATTGATTATAATTTGAATATATTATACTTTGAATATAATATATGAAAAATTAAATTTAAGAATTATTTTGCAAAAAATAAGAAGGTATCTACTATATTATTAGTAATTTTAACAATAACTTAAATAATAACAATAATTTTCAAAATAATTTTGCTTTAATAAATGACGGAACTTTATATTTTTATGTCAAATATTAATATTAATTATATTATAATAATAGCTGAAAATTTAAATGGATGAGTCTTGTATTTTTATCTTATTTACAAAAACAATTAGTTTAATAATAATATTTTAATTAATTGCTATGCTTTTAAAAACGGTTAATTTTTATATTTTTATAATGATTTATAAAATTTTTTAATAGAAAATGTGTTTTCACGTTTAAAAAAAATAAAATATTAAATAATTATTATTAAAATAATTACACAAATATTGATGTAAGAATTATATAATTATTTGCTAATAAATAATGATAGTCTAAATAGATTATATTAAAATTTTGCAAATTAATATGTTAACAATTCCTTTTTCATTTCGTTAAAAATTAATTTTAAATATTAGAAATTAATAATATAAAAATTTTTGTAAATATTATTTTTTACATTTATAATTAAATAGATAATTTAATTAATTATAATTTTAAAACTAATATATCATTATTATGATTTTATAATTTTTTTTTTATATGTTGGCCATTATAAATTTAACTGATTCATTTAAAATTTATGTCAATATTTTATTATCGTATAAAATAATTAAAAATTACGAAAATTGAGCTTTAAAATACTAAAATAATTACTTATCAATAAATAATATTTTTAAATGCAAGGCTTTTTAAATATATTAAATATATAATTAGTATTTCATATAATTTTTTTTATAATATAATCTAATTTTTTATATATTTATAAATTCAAAATAATTCCAACCAGTGTATATTATAATATTAAATGTAATTATTTGGACAAAAAAAATAAGTAAAGATAGAATTGATTTTATAAGATTATGATAAAAAAAAATGTATTAGTATTCAAAAAAAAAATGGATAAATTAAGAAAATTCCAATATATTATGTATAAATATCATATTAATTATTAGTAAAATGAATAAATATCTGGATATATTAATGTTTAGTTAAAAAACGAAAAAGAAAATTTTAAACATAAGGGTATAAAAATAAACTTATTTGGTTAAAAGACTTTCTTAAGAGAAAAAGAAAATGATACTACCTTTATTCAAATTTCTAAAGAAATATAACCTGCAGCAATAATTGCTTCAAATTCTATATTTTAATACTGTTTCTAACATTTTGATAGACTTTATGAAAGCTATTACGGATAGTTATTCTAATTAAAGTAAAATAATTATTTAAAGACATCTTATTTTTAATATTAAATTTAAATTAGAATTTTTATACAATTTTTTTAGATATTTTATAGAAGTTCTAGTAAAACTAGAATTAGAATAAACAATAAAAATAATTTAAGAATTTTATGTTTAAATTATAAGAGGATAACCTGAATCAATATTGAAAATGGAATTAAGAATAGGAATAGATAATTTATTAGAAATAGTTGTTTCAATGAACAAAAATAAATTTGATATAAAAGATTGGTTAGAAGGATGGCTTGAGTTTAAATAATAAAGATTAAAATAAATAATAAATGTGGATATTCAATTTATCAAAAAAGAAAAATGTTTTGATAATATAAACAGCACAGTCATTTAAAATTATCAGATAATTGAAGGTTGTCCATACGAAAACGAAAGAATAAAGTTCAGGATGCATTTAAAAGCTATGTAATTAAATCCTACTTTTGAAGGACTTTAATTTTCTGTAAGTTATTTTATGAATATTGTAATAATCGATGATTTTAATCGCTAGTTTTTTAAATAACACGAAATTATTTTATATAGAAATAAAGTATGATATTAATATATCTTTCTTAATGTTATATTTGTTAATAATCATTACTATAAAATTATCTAATTATTTTGTTGAGATCTACTAGCTATAAATATGCTTGCTAATCCAGCCATTTGTATTTTATCAGAACAATCAAGACTTAATCTATATTCCAAATTGGCTAGCTCTATAAGAATATAAGCTAGTTATTTATCCCTTATAATCTCCTATTGGACCAATATATTAGTAAGTTCCTTTATGAGAATATTGAGAGATATTCCTTCATTCGATATTTATAACAAGAAATAGTAAATTTTTTTTAAATCAAAAGTAGTTAAAACTTAAAATATTTCCTTAACCTTATCAGGATGAATATTTCCTGTCATTTAATAGACATAATTACTATCAATGACTCTACCATTTTAATTTTAAAGACTTAAGGATTATAACATATTAACAGTCTTCCTCATATCTCCTTCACAAATTTTAAAAACAGTTTTCAAAGCTTCCTAATCAATATTTAAGTTTTCAGAATGAGTAATTTGTAATATTCTCTATTGAGCATCATCGTAATCGATATTCTTGAACTTGAATCTAGTACATCTCGATTAAAGAGCAGGTATAATCTTGCTTACAAAATTACAGATCATACAGAATCTACACACTTTTGAATACTTTTCCAGAATCCTCCTCAACGCAAATTAAGCATCGGAAGTCATTTCATCTGCTTCATCAAGAATAATCAATTTGACTTTCTTGCCATTATAATATATATAATACTGTTAAGGATTTATTCTGAATCAATGAAATATTAGACATTGAAGCAAAATTCTTAATGTCTTCTCGGACCACATTGATGCCTCTATCATCACTTGCATTTAATTCCAATACCATTTATTTGTATTGGTTTCCGTATAGTTTACGAGCACAGCTTACTATAGTGCTTGTTTTTCCTGTACCTGGAGGACCATAGAATAAAAGGTTAGGTAAATTTTCATTCTCGATAAATTTATTTACTACTTATTATTATTATTTTTTTACAGGTTTGGATTATTGAGGTGTGAGAAATCATTTCATCTAGGCTATTCGGTCTGTATTTTTCAATCCACGGCAGGTCTTATTATATCTTGTTTTATTCAATATCCATCATAATATTATCAATATTATATTTTTATTATAATTTACTTAATTAAGCAATAATAAAAATTATCTTTTTTTTTTAATTTAATTTATATTTTTTTATCATCTATAAATTATTTTTTATTCTTTTTTAAATTTAAAAATAGATTAAGCTTTTTAAAATATAAAATAAATTATAAAAAAATAGAATTATGTTTCAGATATTTTTATATAAAAATCTTCTACTTTATTAAATTGATTGCTTTTAAATAAAAATAACAATATAAAATAAAAAAAGAGCTAATAGGAAAAAGAAAAACCAGCCAAATTTAATAAAAAACTATTATTTTTAACTAATATTATTTTTGTTTTATAGATTGATTTAATGTGTTTAAAAGCTAAAAAATATTTTTTAATCCTTTTATATGTTAACAAAGTTCCATTTAATAATAATCAATTTATATTGTTGTATAGTTACACTGGTTAATTTATTTTAATTAATATCTTATTCTATTATTTCAAATCTATTTGGTTTTATTTCACTAATTTCTGAAACATTAAAATTTCTTTTTCAATTTATTTTAAATTGAACAGAAAGTTCTAAGTTATCTATTTCAATATCTTATTATTTATTATTTATCAAGTAATTAAAATCTAATATTTTATCTGAATTTGAATTAGTAAAAAAAATATTTCTGGCAACATATTCATAATTAATAATAATATCCTTATATTTTTCTTGTTCTTAAATTTTTAATACAATAATTTTACCTGCTTCAATTTTATCGATTCTTATTAAAATACATATTTCATCAAATTATTATTGATTACTATTTCCTTTGTATTATTCACAGCCATTAAGAATTATATATTCTTTAATGTTAGCATCACTTTTATTATAATTAAATTTAAAATAAATTAATTGATATAATTGAAAATGTTGTACTTTGAAGTTATTTTGAATTGTGAATAGCTTTTTATATTAGGTTTCAATTATATCCGTCTTATCAAATCAGTAAAAACACCGGATTATAATTAAAATTTTATTTATTCATTAATTATAGCATAATTATAGTCAGATTCATCTAAAGTTATATTAGAAATCTATTTCGTAATTTTATATTTTTGTAAGTATATCTTCTTTTCTGTTGGAGACTAACTTTAACAAAAGGATGCTTAAAAATATAAAAAAATAATAATTATAGACATTATATTTTTATAATAATTTTAAATTTAAAAGTTTAAAGACTATAATATAATGGATTTTTCGACTCCTGAAAATATAAAAAATTATTTATAAAACCATTAATAAATTTAAGATGAAAATTAAATTGAAGAAATAGAACTTTTATCAGGTGGATATACTAACTATGTTTGGAGAATTAAATATAAAAATAATTTCAGTTGCGTTTTGAAACAATATCCAAAATTAATGAAGAGTTATTAAAGTATTGAACTTCCAATATAAAGATGTAAATTAGAGCATTAGATACTTAAAGACATAAACTAATTTAAATAAGATAAAATATAACAATAAAAATAATGGAATGTACCAAAGTTAATAAATTATGACGAAACTAATAATTTAATTATAATGGAATATATTTAAGGAAATACTTTACTTGATCTAATGAAAAAATAGAATAAAGATAACATTTATTTGACAAAAAACATAGAATGGATTAGCAAGGCAATATTGGACTTTATAAATGGATTAGATTAAATACAAATTATAAAGAAAGATTTCGAATATACAGATATAGGTAGATTTATAGAGAAGGATGTGATTTAAAACTTATAGACTGAAGGAAAAAATTACATAAAAGAGCTAAATTTAGAAGAAAGAGTGAAGCAAAACCTAAAAATAAAAGAATAAATAATATTTGGAGATCTTT
>Ga0315908_10003437_pt1 | contig 11469 bp, 6 predicted proteins | sample LakEriMetagenome_12_FD_203520 | JGI IMG/M metagenome (GOLD analysis project Ga0315908, IMG submission 203520) | Freshwater fungal communities from buoy surface, Lake Erie, Ohio, United States - Buoy 4 MA124 | ecosystem: Environmental > Aquatic > Freshwater > Lake > Lake biofilm | place: USA...
GAAGGGACGCTGAAAAATCAGCGTTGAAGGCATAACGACCTGCGCTCCGGGCGGTCTCGTCCGGGCAGGGAAATCAACGCTAACGGTTGATTTTCAGTCACAACTCTCAAATCACGAAGGTCAGGGGCAAAAGCAGGCAGCATGGGCAAATAGGAACGTGACTGAAATTGATCTCTTGTCAACAAGACGACGAAAGCCGGTCTCGCTGGTGGTCGATTCGACCCCGAGCGATTCCGGCTGACTATTTAGAACTATGTAAATACTACAAAATTCGTGATGGATTGTCCATTAAAAAATGGCTTGTGGGCGGGTGCTGGGGGGCTTGGGAAGAGTTGGGGCGGGAGGGTAGAGGGTTTTTTATGTCGCGTTGAACGAAGTGATTGACGGCGGTGGGCGGGGCCATGAGAGTGTTCAAAGCGACAAAAATCTTTCGTAATGGCGGCAGTTTATTTTATTTTTTGCAGCCATTCGGTGCTGTGGGAGTGGTCGATCGTGATGATGGACTGTGGGTGGGGATTTTCTTTTTTTGGGCTGGGCAGTGCCGTGGGATGGGGTTTTTGTGGGTGTGAGTTTGGGGTGAGGGCTAGCGGACTGGGGGTTCGGGGCGGAGCGATTTTTGGGGAGGTTTTTTGATGTCTGGGGGGCGATTTATTGCGCATTTGGATGCGGATGCGTTTTTTGCGTCGGTGGAGCAGGCGTCGGACTGTCGACTGCGTGGGCGTCCGGTGGCGGTGGGCGGGGAGTCTCGTGGAATTATTGCGTCGGCCTCGTATGAGGCGCGTCGGTATGGGGTATGCACGCCGATGCCGACGGCACGGGCGCGTTTGTTGTGTCCTCGGCTGATTGTTTTGCCTGGGGATTTCGACAAGTACGAGCAATTTTCGCGGTGGATGTTTTCGTATGCGCGTGATTTTACGCCTGATGTGGAGCAGGCGAGCATTGACGAAGGGTATTTTGATTTGAGTGGGTGTCGTCGTCCGCCCGCGGAAGTGGCGCGGGAGATTCGGGTGGCGATTGAGCAATCGTTGAAGATTTCCGTGAGTGAGGGGGTAGGCAGCAGTAAATTTGTGAGTGCGGTGGCGTCGAAGTTGCGCAAGCCGGCGGCTTTTGTGGAGGTGCCTGTGGGGAGGGAGGCGGAGTTTCTGGAGCCTTTGTCGAGCCAGTGGTTACCTGGGGTGGGGCCGCACACGGCAGGGCGTTTGCGGGCGGCTGGGTTGACGAGTATTGGGCAGGTCGCGGCCACGCCGGTGGAGTTGTTGGAGCTGGTATTGGGGCGTGCGGCTTCGGGGGTGCGGCAATTTGCGCGAGGGATTGATGATCGTCCGGTGGTGGCGGTAGCGGGGCCGGCGAAGTCTTATGGTCGGCAGGAGACGTTTGCGCAGGATGTGACGGATGAAGGCTGGCTGGAGGCAGTTTTGCGGCGCATGGCGGACGAGTTGATGGCGGTGGTGCGGGAAGAAGGAAAGGCGGTGCGCACGCTGACGGTGAAAGTCCGTTATAACGACATGGATGAGGATCAACGGAGTGAGACGCTGGTGGAGCCGACGGATTTGGAGACGGATATTTACAGTCGCCTGCCGGTGATGTTGCGCCGGGCGTGGAAGCGGCGGGTCAGTTTGCGTCTGGTTTCGCTGCGTCTCAGCAATGTCTATGACGAGTGGTGGCGCACGGAGCTGCCGTTGGAGGCGCTGGCGCAGAAGCATGAGCAGGGGCGTCGATTGGCCCTGGTGGTGGATGCTTTGCGTCGCACGCATGGGCGGGATGTGATTTTGCGCGGGCATGATCTGCGTTTGCGGGAGGATCCGGTTCCGGAGGCGGCCCGCGGTCCGTCGGCGGCGTCGGCGGGGGGGCGTGCGGGTGGGGGGCGAATGGTGTCGACGCTGAGGCCGGCCCTGCCGCTCAATGTGCGCAGTGTGTATTCATTTCTTGATTCCACGTTGTCGCCGACGGCGGTGGTGGCGTTGGCGGTGCGGCATGGACTGCCTGCGGTGGCGTTGACGGATGCGGGAAATCTGCACGGCGCGGCGGAATTTGCGCAGGCGGCCCGCCAAGCTGGGATCAAGCCACTGATTGGTGCGGAAGTCCGGATGGAGGGAAAGCCGTTGTTATTGTATGCGCAAAATGCACGTGGTTACAGCCATTTATGCCAGCTTTTATCGCGTTCGACGGCGGACGGGACGGACGGGACGGACGGGACGGACGGGACGGACGGGACGGTGGTGCGTCGGCAGCGATCGCTGACGTGTGATGAGGTGGCGGTGCATGCGGAAGGGTTGGTGGCGGTGGGGCGGGATGCGGCGTGGGCGGCGTTTTTCCCTGGGGCTTTTTACCAGGCGGTGACGCGTCGTGGGGAAGTGGACGGTTTGTCTTATCCAGGCGTATTTGCGCCGCGTGTGCATTATGCCACTCCGGCGGACCGGATGTCGTATGATATTGTGCAATCGATTCGCACGCGGACGCTCTTACGGCAGGCTCATCCGGAAAAGACGATGGGTGGGGCGTGTCATTTTCGGGTGCCTGGCAGCGAACCGGCTTGGTGTCGTGATCACCCTGACTTACTGGATCATACGCATGAGCTGGCGGCGCGCTGCACGTTTGAGTTTCCTTTTGGGCCTCCGCAATTTCCGGTTTATGTGCCGCCTGATGGGGAATCACCGCGAACATTTTTGCGGCAGTGTGTTTTTCGGGGGTTGCACGATCGTTATGGGGACCGGGCGGCGGCGTTATATTCGCAAGTGGAGGAGGAATTGGAGATTATAGCTGCGGTTGGATACGAAGCGTATTTTCTTTTGGTTTGGGACGTGTTGCAGGAGTGTCGTGTTCTGGGCATTGAGTGGATTACGCGTGGCAGCGCGGCGGACTCATTGGTTTGTTATTGTTTGCGTATTAGTGATGTGTGTCCGGTTCGGTTTGACCTCTATTTTCGGCGATTTTTGAACCGTGAGCGGATGGCGTTGCACAAGTTGCCCGACATTGATGTGGATTTTCCGTATGATCGAAAGGACGACGTGGTGGCGTTGATTTTGGCTCGTCATGGGGCGGTTCATGGGGCGGTGGTGGGTGGATTTTCCACGTTTCGGGCTCGCAGTGCTTTTGCTGAGGTGGCCAAGGTATTGGGGATGGCGGAGCGCGACGTGCGGCGGTTGACGAAGCATTTTCCATGGACCTTTGGGGGTGGGGGATGGGGCGGGGAGGTGGAGGCGTCGGAGGATGGGGGCACTCGGTTGGCGGCTCGGCTGAAAGGGCGTCCGGAGTGTGCTGATTTGTTGTTGGATGAGGAGCCGTGTCGGACGGCGCTTCGGATGGCGGCTTTTCTTGATGGGTTGCCGCGTCATCCGAAGATGCACCCGTGCGGGGTGGTGCTTTCGGGCCAGCCGATGCACAGTCTGACGCCGACGTTTACGGCTGGCAATGGATGGCCGGTCACGCATTTTGACATGGACGGAGTGGAAGCGGTTGGTTTGGTCAAGCTTGACATTTTGGCGCAAGGTGGGCTGGCGGTGATGCGGGATGCGCGGGCGGCTTTGGCTGCGCGTGGGATCAACGTGGACCTGGCTGCGCTGGAGCCGTGGGAGGATGAGAGAGTGTGGGCGATGATTGCTGGGGGAGGCGGGCGGGCGGTGCATCACATTGAATCGCCGGCGATGGTCAGCCTTTGCCGTCAGACTGCCGTGCGGGAGATAGACGGTCTGATTGCTATTGTCAGCGTCATCCGTCCTGGTGCGGCCAACGAGCAGAAGAAACTTCGGTTTACGCGTCGTTATCAGGGGCTGGAACCGGTGGTTTACCCCGATCCATCGCTGGAAAGATGCTTGCGCAGCACGTTTGGTCTGGTGGTGTATGAGGAGCACATATTGCAGATTTGCGAGGATTTTGCTGGAGTGACAGCGGGTCGTGCCGATGTGTTGCGTCGGGCGTTGGTCAAGCAGAAGCAGGATGTTATGGCTGTGATGCGTGACGAGTTTTTTGTGGCGGCGGCGGCCCGGGGGCATGGGACTGGCAAGATAGAAGAAATCTGGGGTTTGGTGACTGGCTTTTCAGGTTATGCCTTTTGTCGGGCTCATAGTACGGCCTACGGGGTGGAGGCGTACCAAGCGGCGTGGCTCAAGTATTATTATCCTGCTGAATTCATGGCGGCGGTGTTGAGTCATGGGAAGGGGTTTTATGATCCGCTGGTGTATATTCTGGAGTGTTATCGTTTGGGTTTGAGTCTATTGCCGCCTTGTGTGAATGATCCAGGCCCGGCATTTTCGGCGCGGGGTACGGCTGTGCGTGTACCGGCGTTGCGCACGCGGGGGTTGACTTCCCGGACGGCTGGGGTGTGGCTTTCCACCCTACGGGAGGGAGGGGCGTTTGTTTCTCTGGCGGATTTTTTCCACCGAGTTGGTCCGCTGGCTGGCGAACTGGAGTCATTGATTCAGGTTGGGGTATTTGATGGATTTGGGGAGGCTCGAACCGCGCAGTTTTGGCAGGCGCAATTTCTTTTGCGCACCTATGGGGGTGGCGAGTCGAGGGCGACCGGGCAGGGGTGGCTGCTGCCGCCACCGGGACTGGAGCAGCTGCCTGCGGTGCCGCTGCAGGAGCCGACGAGGCATCAGCGTTTGCAGTGGGAGACGGAGTCGCTTGGTTTTGCGGTCAGTGGACATCCCCTTGAGTTGTTTCCGGACGTGGCTTGGGACAGTTACTGCCCTGTGGCTCGGCTTGGGGAGTATCCCGGGCAAACCGTTGTCGCGTGTGGGCTGATCGTTGAGCAGCGGATTCATCATCAAGTCACGGGAGAGCCGATGAAATTTCTCACGCTGGCTGATCGAACTGGACTGATTGAAACAGAGCTCTTTGCTGCGACCTATCGCCGTCATGGTCTGGCGACGGTGCGTTATCCGGTGCTTGAAGTCACGGCGGTGGTGGAGCCTTACGAAAATGGCCGTGGGTATTCGCTGCGCGTTTTAGAGGCGAGGGCGCCGAGGCAGCGCTGACGAGCGTGGCGGATCGCGTGGCGTCGGTGTCCGATTGCCTGATGCGTCTTGAATGCATGATGTGATTGCGCTGAGGCGGCGGCGATGTTCAAATGCGCGGCCGGTCAGTTGTTTTGGTCATCTTGTATTTTGTCATGAACACATTTTTGCGTTTTCTTTTGTGGGGATCCATTGCGTTGCTTGGGGCTGGGGCTGTGGGGGTAGCGGCCTTTCAGCGGGGTGAGCCGGTGAATGCGTTATGGCTGGTGGTAGCGGGCGGCTGCACTTTTGCCGTGAGCTATCGTTTTTATTCGGCCTGGCTGATGGCCAAAGTTTTGACGGTGGATGAGCGTCGGGCGCCGCCAGCGGTGACGCATGCCGATGGCAAGGATTTTGTACCGACCAACAAGTGGGTGGTTTTTGGCCATCATTTTGCGGCTATTGCCGGACCGGGGCCGTTGGTTGGGCCTGTGTTGGCGGCGCAATTTGGGTATTTGCCGGGCGTTTTATGGATTTTGATTGGAGCGACTTTGGGCGGTGGGGTTCATGATGCGGTGGTACTTTTTGCGTCCATTCGCCGCGGCGGGAAGTCGCTGGGTCAGATGATCAAGGAAGAATTGAACGTTTTTGTCGGTGTGGTGGCGATGGTGAGCCTACTTGCGATCATGGTTATCTTGTTGGCGGTCTTGGGCTTGGTAGTAGTTAAAGCTCTGGCGGAAAGCCCGTGGGGGCTTTTTACGATTGCCTGCACTATTCCGTTGGCGATGGTGATGGGACTGGCGCTCAAGTCGGGTCGTCTGGGGGTGGGGGTGGTGTCTGCTCTCGGGGTGGTTGGTTTATTGTTGGCGGTTTTGGGTGGTAAATTTCTTTCGCCGGGCATGAAGGAGATGTTGACGTGGTCGGAGCCGGGGCTGGCGTGGGCCATCATGGGTTACGGTTTTGCGGCCTCGGTGTTGCCGGTGTGGTTGTTGCTGGCGCCGCGCGACTATCTGAGTACTTTTATGAAGCTGGGCACGGTGGTTTTACTGGGGTTTTTTATTGTGGTGGTGGCGCCACCGCTGCGGATGCCAGCTGTGACGCAATTCGTTGATGGTTCGGGCTGGGTGGTGCCTGGACCTGTATTTCCGTTTGTGTTCATCACCATTGCTTGCGGGGCGGTGTCGGGCTTTCACTCGTTAATTTCCAGTGGGACGACGCCGAAATTGCTCCAGCGTGAGTCGTCGATTCGGCTGGTTGGGTATGGGGCGATGGTGACGGAAATGATGGTGGCCTTGATGGCCATTATTGCTGCGTGTGCGCTGGAGCCGGGCCAATATTTTGCGATCAACACGCCTCCGGTTCCGACGGTGGAGGCGGCTTTGGCCAAGATCAATGCGGCGGGCTTTCCGGTGACTTTGGTTGAAATGGAGCAACTCGCTCGTGATCTGGGTGAACCGACTCTGATTGGCAAGACGGGGGGGGCGCCGACATTTGCCGTGGGCATGGCGCACATGTTTGCCAAAGTGATCCCGGGCACCGGCATGTTGAGCCTCTGGTATCATTTTGCGATCATGTTTGAGGCGCTTTTTATCCTGACCACGCTGGATGCGGGCACGCGGGTGGGGCGTTTTATTCTGCAGGATCTGTTGGGATCCGTCTGGAAGCCGTTGGGGCACACGGGTTCGTGGCTAGGCAATGTGACGGCGACGGCCTTATTGGTGGGCGCCTGGGGGTATTTCTTATATCAGGGGGCGGTCGACAAGGAGGGGATAGCGAAGAGTTTGTGGCCAATTTTTGGCATTGCCAACCAGCTGTTGGCGGTGATTGCCTTCTGTCTTGGGACGACCATTATTATCAAGATGGGGCGAGTGCGTCAGGTGTGGGTGACGGTGATGCCGTTGATGTTTTTGGTGGCGGTGACGTTTACGGCGGGGTGGATGAAGTTGTTTTCGGTGCGGGCTGCAGGCTTTGTGCCTGCTTTAGAAAAGCTTGAGGCTCAAATTGTTGATGGTACGGCGCCCGCGACGGCGGCGAGGAGTCTCCTTAATTTGCGGGTGGATATTGGGATCACGGTGTTTTTTCTGCTCGCGGTGGGGGTGATTGTGGTGGCTTCGGTGGTGGAGTGGGGGCGTTTATTGCGTGGCCGCAAGCAGTGGGTGCTTCGTGAGAGTGCTTTTGTGGCGCTGGCGGACGGAAAAGAGCGCTAAAATGGGGGGCGCAGGGGTGGGCAGGGGTATTTCGGGCGAGATTTGTAAGGGAAATACATGCGCGCTATAGGAATTTCCTTGAAATGCCCGCAGCCGGCGTTAAAAAGCCCGCCCGGTCCGCAGAAATAAGGCTTTTACTGAGTTTTTTTCTGGCCAAGCCCCACGAAAGTGGTCAAGGTCGTCGATCCAACCCCTTAGACACATCACATGAAGTCCCGCTTCCTCAATTCCATGCTGGCCACCGTTGCGGTGGTTGTCGGCCTTGGTGTCTCCACTGCCCAAGCGCAGGATGCGAAGTTGATCGATCTTAAAGAGCCGATCATCCAAGCCCAGCAAACGCCAGACATCAAAGCGGCCGGAGTGAAAGACAAGCGATGGAAGCCGAAGGAGTGGCTTGAATTTGAAGTCCCCTTCATCGCGAATGCCCCGCGGAATGCGAAGGCGAACTTTACCAGCTACGAGCAGCTGACTTTCAAGTTTTACATTTTCCTTTCGAATGCGGACAAAGAAAAGAGCCGGATTCTGACGGCCGAAGTGAACCATGTGAATGTGCCGGTGGGCGAGGGCATGGCCTCGGTGGTTTATTTGTCGCCATCGGCTGTACTGGGACTGAGTGGCAGTCCTCGCGTGCAGACCAACGCCGTGAGCCTCTGGGCTGTTGAAGTCACGCACGAAGGCAAGACGGTTGGTTTTCTTTCCTCGAAGGGCAAGTCGCCCACCGATACGGGTGCTGAGTGGTGGAAAGCCACAAGTGCTCCACCCACGGTGGCGGGCGTCCTGAAAAACAAGATGGAGACACCTTTCGCACCACTCTGGGGCGATTATCACGCCGAAGTCCAATCCAACAAGTAACGCGAACTCACGCGCGGATGGCGCATCCTCACGGTTCCATCATCTTCGCGTCTTCGGCGGCACCAGCACTTTTCGCTCATGGCTGACAAGAAATCGCATCTCACCCTCAATCTGGGTTCGCAACGTCTCGGGCTCGCGCGCTTCAATGCGAGCAGCAAGGGGACTCTGACTCTCACCAATTATGCGCTCGTTGACCTTGGCGGCGATCCGTCCTTGGACGCCGCGCGCGGTCCCCAACTGGCTGCTGGCCTCAAGAGCGCAGCGAGCCAGCTTAAGGCCGCCAAGGAAGACGTCCGCTACGCCATCTCCGGGCAACCGGTTTTGAGCAAGTTCGTCAAGCCGCCGCCGTTGGCGCCGGACAAAATGGACGAAGTCATTGGATTTGAGGCTCAACAGGCCATTCCTTTTCCGATCCATGAAGTCTGCTGGCACTACCAGCGGGTCAATAAGGATGGCGGTCTGGCCGATACCGAAGTGGTTATCGCCGCGGTCAAAAAAGACCTGTTGGAAGAGATCAATGGGGCGGTGGAGTCTCTCCCTCTGACGACCGAAGGCGTGGACATTTCACCACTGGCCCTCTATAATGCTTTTGTTTTCAATTACCCGGATCTGGCTCAGCCCGCACTGTTGATTGATTTGGGGGCGCGCACTGTCAATCTGTTGTATATCGAGCCAGGCGGAAAATTCTTTTTCCGGACGATCAACAATGCAGGCGGCGCCTCGGTAACGAGTGCGATTGCCAAGGAGTTTGGCGTGGATTTCGTTGAAGCTGAAAGCCGCAAGGTGGCGCAAGGTTTTGTTGCTCTGAGCGGTTATGCTGACCATGAAGATCCAGAGTTGGCAGCGTTGTCGAAGGTGATCAAGAACGCGTTGACTCGCACGCACGGGGAAATCGTTCGCACGACCAATTTGTATCGGAGCCAGCAAGGTGGCAGTGCGCCGGAGGTCGTTTATCTGGCTGGTGGCGGTGCATCGCTGGCTTATGTGAAGGAATTCTTCGAGGAGAAGTTGAATGTGCCTGTCGAGTTTTTCGATGCGTTGCGCAATGTTCAGCTGGGGCCGAAAGTAACGGCTGAAGCGGTGGCTGCCGACCGTGCGGCGCTGGGTGAAGTTGTTGGTTTGGCCCTGCGGGGAGCGCTTTCCTGCCCGATGGAGCTGGATTTAGTGCCGCCGGTGGTTGCTTTGCGTCGCGACAATGAACGCCGCAAGCCCTTCTTGTTCACGGCTGCAGCCTGTCTGCTCGGCTTGTTGAGCGCCGGCTGGATTTACAATCAATCAGCCGCTTCGGCCCTGCAGCGCCAGACGGCGGAGTTGGAGGCCACGAGGGCAGAACTGGCCGGCTGGGATGGCAAGATCGCTGCGGCTGATCTGCAAGCGAAAAAAGAACTGGCGCGGGCTGAGGCCCTGCAAACGGCGGTTCTGGACCGCACGTATTGGATTGAGCTTTTTAACGAGCTGAATTCGCTCCGCAAAAACGATTTGATCTGGATTACGCAGTTTCAGCCGACGGCGGCCGAGAAACCGACCACCCCGGCGTTGCAGACGACTGGTGATGTGCTGACTTCGACCTTTGAGGATCTGTTGTTTACGCCGGTGGCGACCAAGGGCGGCAAATCGTCCAAAGCGGCGAAAGGCGCGGCTCCGGTCGAGGCGGAAACTGTAGTCGATGGTATTCACATCTTCGGATTGTATCGAAACCACGAGAACCCGAAAGGGAATCAGGTTGTCACCGAGTTCTTCGAGGACCTTAAAAAGAACACGAAGTTCTTTGCGTTCAATGAAGATACTGAGATCGCGCAATATGTTAAAACCGCTAGCCCTGACGAAGGAACGTGGGCTTCCACTTTCGAGATGCGTTTGCCTCTCAAGCGGAAGATCAGCCTTCCCGTCGACGCCAAAAAGCCTTCTTCGAAATAACCCATGGACTCTCTGAAAAAGAACTCATTCCTTACCACTTACCTGGCTGTTCTAGGTGTAGGGGTCCTCGGTCTAGGCTATTTGCTCTACTCGAGCTCCAACGCCAATAAGGCGGCGGCTACCGCGTATGATGACCAACAGCAAGCACTGGCCACGCTGCAAGCGAAGCCACTGACGCCGAACGAGAAAAATCTCACATCGCGTCGAGCGCAGGTTGATGCGTTTGCGGCGACGGTCAGTGATTTGCAAAAAAGCTTAATGGCCAGCCAACCAGCGCTCGAGGTAGCAGCGCAGGGTGATGCGTTCCAGTCGAAATTGACTGAGACGCTGAATGCGGTGAAGATTCAGGCTGAGTTGACGAAGTTGAACAGCCGTGCTGGTGGTGGATTTGATCTGGGATTTGGCAAATACTTGGACAAACTACCTAGCACCAAGGCGGTACCTGACCTTCTGTATCAGCTGGGTGGTATTAATGCGATGGTGGGCACGTTGTTGACCGACCGGGTGGCCACGATTGATGACATCACGCGCACCGAGCTGGATGTTGAATCGTCGAAAGCTGACGACACGGCGGCGAAGCCTGCGGCTGGGCGTGCGGCGGCCAAGAAGCCATCGGCGGCGCCGGCGGCTCTGGACGAGCAGCTGGTCTTGAAGCGTTATCCCATGGAAGTACGTTTTTCCGGAAGTCCTCGCAGTGTGCAAGACGTCCTGAACCATCTGGCGGCGAGCAAAGATTATTTCTTTGCGATTCGCAGTCTGCGGGTTGAGAATGAGCGCAAAGATGGTCCGCCTAAAGGTCAAGCTCCCGCTGTTGATAGTTCTGAAAAGATCAAGAAGGACTCTGATATTGTCCTTGGCGGCGAAAAAATCATGGTCTGGATGGCGGTCGATCTGATACGCTTTCTTGACCCTACCGTGGCGGCAGCTGATACCAAAGCTGGTTCCAAGACAGTTAACTAGTTTCCACATTTCTGCCCCATTTCCATGAACTGGATTCAAAAGAATTACGAACGCGCCTTGCTTGTTTTTAGTGCCGTCTTGGCCTTGCTTGGCTCAGGCTGGATTGTTTTCAAGGCGAGCAGCTTTGGCTCTCGTTTTATGACGGATGCGCCGACGCTGCGGGAGAAGCTTGAGCCATTGTCGGCCGAAGCCATTACGGAGGCGAGTCGTCGTGTATCTGCGGTTCCGCAGTGGCCGATTAATCTCGACATGCCCTTGTTTTCATCGACTCCTTTTGTGGTGATGAACGACAAGCCATCGGAGCCTTTCCGGATGCGTGATGCGGAGGGTGACAAGCTCCGCAATCCTGTGACGAACATCTGGCTGGTTGACAACGATTTGGATTATACCGCGATCGACGTTCTGGAGCAGGATCCTGATCGTGATGGTTACACCAATCTCGATGAATTTGAGGCTGGCACTGATCCCAACTCTAGTTTGAGCAAGCCTGGTTGGGAGACCAAGTTGTATTATGTTGAGCGGGTGGAAGTCCCTCTGACGATCAAGTTGAACTCCTTTGACAATGGCACCTGCTCGGTGGCCTTCATCACGCAGGGTGC
>Ga0315908_10003440_pt1 | contig 11465 bp, 8 predicted proteins | sample LakEriMetagenome_12_FD_203520 | JGI IMG/M metagenome (GOLD analysis project Ga0315908, IMG submission 203520) | Freshwater fungal communities from buoy surface, Lake Erie, Ohio, United States - Buoy 4 MA124 | ecosystem: Environmental > Aquatic > Freshwater > Lake > Lake biofilm | place: USA...
TTATGATATCATTTGCTTCTTTACACCCAGTGGTGTAAGAAGTTTAATTGAAAACCTGCCTAAGTTCAAACAAAACGGAACTTATATTGGTGCTTTTGGTGCTAATACATTTAAAGCAGCAGAAGAGGCGGGATTGCAATTGCAGATCAAAGCTCCCGAGCCTCAAACACCCAGTATGGTTTCTGCTCTGGATAAGTTTTTAGCTGTTCAGAATAAATAATATTTACCTGCGTAAATAAATGATAATGGTTTGGTTTTATGCCAAACCATTTTTTTTGCAGCTTTTTACTTAAAATATTTTCAACAACACGGTTTTAATGATCGTTAATTTTGATCCATGCAAAAAGCCAATAAACTTGCCAAAGAAACAAGTCCCTATTTACTGCAACACCAGTTCAATCCGGTTGATTGGTTTCCCTGGAGTGAAGAAGCATTGCAAAAAGCAAAAGCAGAAGATAAGCCTATACTGGTGAGCATTGGTTATTCATCTTGTCATTGGTGCCATGTAATGGAACGTGAAAGTTTTGAAGATGAAGCAACGGCCCAAATAATGAACCGCCATTTCATCAATATAAAAATTGACCGAGAAGAACGCCCCGATCTGGATCATATATACATGGATGCCCTTCAGGCAATGACAGGTAGTGGCGGATGGCCGCTTAATGTTTTTCTTACGCCAGATTTAAAACCTTTTTACGGCGGTACTTATTTTCCGCCTGTTCGTGCATACAACAGGGCATCATGGAAAGAAATTTTATATGGCGTAGCTGATGCTTTTACAAAACGAAGAGATGAAATTGAAGAACAAGCCATGCAACTCACTGCACATTTGCAAAATGCCAATGCCTTTGGTTTAGAAAAGGTATTGCAAGTAGATGTGCCTGCTGAAGAATTATTTGCTGCTGATAGTGCCCATTCAATTTGTGAAGCGATTTTAAAAAATGCTGATACAGAGTGGGGTGGTTTTGGAAAAGCCCCTAAGTTTCCGCAAACATTCACCATTCGTTTTTTATTACAGCATTATCATTTTACCGGCAATAAGCAAGCATTGGAGCAGGCTTGTTTGAGTTTGGATAAAATGTGCATGGGTGGTATTTATGATCATATTGGCGGTGGCTTTGCACGTTACAGTACAGATGCTGAATGGCTGGCACCACATTTTGAAAAAATGCTGTATGATAACGCTTTGCTGGTAATGGCTTTGAGCGAGGCGTATCAAATCACAAAAAACGAAACCTATAAACAGGTAATTATTGAAACGCTGGAGTTTATAGAAAGGGAAATGATGAGCAGCAACCATGGATTTTACTCGGCATTGGATGCAGACAGTGAAGGCGTAGAAGGTAAATATTATACATGGAGCAAATCAGAAATTGATGACATCTTAAAAGAAGATGCTCCTTTGTTTTGTGAACTTTATGATATTACAGAACAAGGCAATTGGGAACATGTAAATATTCCAAGATTACTTAGCAGTGTTGATGCGTTTGCAACAGCAAAAAATATGTTGGCTGATGAATTGAACAGTTTTGTTTTCAACTGCAAATCCAAACTTTTACAGGCAAGAAATAAGCGCATTCGCCCTTTGCTTGATGATAAACATTTGCAGAGCTGGAATGCTTTGATGAACACCGCATACAGCAAGGCTTTTGCAGCAACAGGAATAGAAGCGTACCGAATAATGGCTATTGCTAATATGAATTTTTTGGTGAATGCATTTTCGGCAAAAGGCGGCCTGCTTTATCATTCCTTCAAAAATGATAAAGCTCAGATCAATGCTTTTCTGGATGATTACGCTTTCCTGATTCAGGCATTGATACAATTACAGGAAATTACATCAGATTTCAGCTATCTTAAACTTGCAGCAACCTACACTCAAACAGTTCAGGAACTCTTTTCAGAACCTGAAACGGGTTTCTTTTTTTACACGGCTGATGGTGAAAAGGACATCATTGTGCGGAAAAAGGAAGTGTATGATGGGGCAACCCCATCGGGCAACGCTGTAATGGCGGCTAATTTGTATTATTTGGGTATGGTTTTTAATAAAAAAGAATGGCAGCAACAAAGTGTGCGAATAACCGGTGCTTTGCAGCAGCCCATCATCCGTTACCCAGTATCTTTTGGCGTATGGGCCGGGCATTTGTACAACCTTTTAAAAGGGTATATGGAAATTGCTGTACTTGGTGAAGGCTTTGAAAATGGCCGGGACAGGGTCAATTCTTTGTATCATCCTAACAAAATCATCCAGGCAGCCTTAGTTTCAGATGATGAATTCCCCATGTTAGCGGGTAAAACTACATCCATGAAAACCCCTAATTTTTTCCTCTGTAAAAACTATACTTGCAGGGCTCCGATTGCTGAAATACCCGAATTCATTAGTATTTTAGCTGCCCAATGAAATTTATACAATAAAACTTATTGGCCTTCGTTAAACCTTGGTACACATCTATGATTTTGTATATTAAAAAATTAATAGTAGCATTGCGGTATCAGGCGGCAAGTTCCGGAACGGGATTTTTTGCTGATACCAATATCAATAAGAAAAATTTCTTAACAATGAAGAACCAACTGATTAGTTACATGGCCTTCGCAACCCTGTCCGTACTTCTTGTTGGCTGTGGCAAGTCTAAATCGGCTAAAACAACCGCAAGCAACGGCCAGTTGGTTGGTGCTACCTACTCCTCAAAAATCAATAATAACACACATCTTGGAATGGTGCATATCCCACAGGGGACCTTTCACATGGGTCCAAGTGATGAGGATATCAATTATTCATTTACGGCCCGTAACCGTCAAATGTCCATCAGCGGATTTTGGATGGATGTTACTGAAATTACCAATCGTGAATACAAACAGTTTGTTTTTGAGGTAAGAGATTCGATTGCAGCTACAATTCTTGGTTATATTGATCCCAAGACAAATAACCTTGACAAAAAGAAAATGGCGGGGATTTGGAAAGAGAAGAATATTTATGAGAAGTTGGGTTCTATGATGATGGCTCCCGATGACCGAATTTTGGGTCGTATGGAAATTGACCCTGATAAATTGGTTTACCTGGAAGAATATGTAGATTATAAAGCAGCAGCCTACCGCAAACCGAATGAGCCCCGTTCAAAATATATTATACGAACCCCGGTAAAAGTATATCCGGATACATTGGTATGGGTTCGTGATTTTTCTTACAGCTATAATGAGCCGATGAGTGTTCGTTACTTTTCTCACCCTGCCTTCCAAAATTATCCTGTAGTGGGTGTAACATGGAAACAGGCGACTGCATTTTGCGTTTGGCGCTCTCGACTGCTTAACTCATTTAACGACACCAAGGGTTATGCAACAGAATCCAACTACCGCCTGCCAACAGAAGCTGAGTGGGAATATGCTGCAAGAGGCGGACGTTCACAATCAATGTTACCTTGGGGTAACTATTATTTACGTAACCGCAAAGGATGTTTGATGGCCAACTTTAAACCAGGCCGTGGTAACTATCCTGAAGATGGTGGTTTTTATACCGTTCGTGCAGATGCCTATTGGCCTAATGATTTTGGTTTATACAATATGGCCGGTAATGTGGCCGAGTGGACCAGTTCATTGTATTATGAAGGTGGTTACAACTTTGCTCATGATATGAACCCCGACATACGTTGGAACGCCAAAGAAAGCGATCCTCCCCGTATGAAACGTAAAGTAGTACGTGGTGGTAGCTGGCAAAGCGTAGGTTACTTTTTGCAAACAAGTACCCGTAACTACGAGTACCAGGATACAGCAAAGTCTTACATTGGCTTTCGTTGTGTTATTGATTTGGCGCCCGGAGTAGGCATGAAGCGGGGAAAATGATCTTTGTTTATTCACTAATTATATACACCCAAAGGCATCAGAGGCAATTTTAAAATCCTTGCATTCTGTACCACAAATTGAATCACTATTTTAAAACCAACAGTTATGGCAGTTTCTCAATCAACCGAAAAAATCACAAACATTATCGTTTCTGCAGGTGCTGCAGTAGTAATCTTTGGCGCCTGGGCAAAAATCCTTCACCTTTCATTTGCTGACCTCATGCTCACCATCGGTCTGCTTACTGAAGCCGGTATTTTCCTTGTTTATGCTTATTTGGCAACACAAGGTTATGGCTTGCATGCTGCACCGGAGCCATCTTCTGGTAAAGGTACACCTGCACTTGCGTCATTGGATAAAATGATGCAGGATGCTGATATTACCCCCAGCAGCCTCCGCTCTTTAAGCGATAATTTTCAGAAGTTAAATACAACAATCGGAGGTATTAAAGACGTGGGTGATGTGGTAAGCGCCACCGGCGAACTGAGTACAAAAACTAAAGAAGCTGCTGCTGTAATGGGAAATATGAAAGATGCTTACCAGCAGGCCTCTGCATCTGTTACATCTTTCAATAGCGCGGCTGAAAGCACAAAGCTATTCCATGAACAAGTGGATACAATGACTAAAAATCTTGGCTCACTCAACACCATTTATGAGCTGGAGTTGCAGGACTCGAATAATCATCTCAAGGCTTTGAATAAATTTTATGGTAATCTAGTACAGGCTTCTGAAGCCATGCAGGGAAGTGTGGACGATGCAAAAGCAGCACACAATCAAATTTCAGCATTAGCCAAAAATCTAGGTTCACTTAACAATATTTACGGTAACATGATCAATGCAATGCAGGGTCGTTAATTAAAAAAAGGAAAACCAATTAGTTAACCAAAACCAAAATCCAAAGATCATGGCATTACCTAAAGAGCCCCGGCAAAAGATGATTAACCTGATGTATTTGGTGCTTACAGCATTGCTGGCACTGAATGTATCGGCCGAAATCATCAATGCATTTAAAGTGGTTGATAACAGCTTGTCAGCAACTAATAAAGTTGTAAATGCATCAACTGAAACCATTATGTCATCGTTTAAAGAAAAATTAAGCGATCCCACAACAATGGAAAAAGCAAAAATCTGGATGCCCAAAGCTGAACAGGCAACAGCCTTATCTAAAACAGTATACGACCTCATTGAGGGTTTAAAAACCAAAATCAAAGTAGAAGCCGGATTTAATCCATCTGATCCAAATTCTACATTTAAAGAAGATAATATTGATATTGCTACAAGAATTATGGATAAGCAGGGCGAGGGTGAAAAACTGAGAGTCGCTCTTGAAAAGTATAAGCAGCAGCTACTGGCCATTGATCCTGAAGTGGGTAAACAATTTGCAACTACACTGCCCATTAATCTTGAAATACCCAAATCTGCAACAGGCTCTAAAATGGGTAAGGTTACATGGACAAGGGCTTATTTTAACATGACGCCTACTGTTGCAGCCTTAACAATGCTCAGTAAATTTCAGAATGATGTAAAGACATCTGAAAACAGAATAGTAAATGAATTTCACAATCGTGTGGGTCAGGTAGTAGTACGCTTTGATACCTATGAACCAATTGTTGGCGCCAATTCAACTTATTTATTCCCCGGTCAGGAATTACAGATTACCGCTGGTATTGGAGCTTTCAGTAAGAATGCTTTGCCACAAGTAACAATTGGAGGACGTGCAGTGCCTCTTAATGAGCAGGGGGTTGCCGTTTATAAAACAGCAGTAGGTGCGGGTGGCGGATCAGTTCCTGTAGTAATCCGTTATAAAGATCAGGATGGTAAAGATCAGGTGCGTGAAACGAAGATAGATTACACAGTGGGTACACCCACAGGCGCTTTTGTAAGTGCTGAAAAAGTAAAAGTATTATACATTGGTTTGGATAATGAACTGGCAGTAACGGGTGGAAGTGTTGGTGATGAAAAAGTAAATGTGAGTATTAACAACGGAAGCTTGCGTAAAATTGGTCCCGGCCGTTATGTTTCAAGCCCTTCAAGTCCCGGTAATGCAGTTGTTACAGTAAATGCTGATGGGAAATCATCACAATTTACGTTCAGGGTTAAAACAGTTCCTGATCCGGTTGCAATGGTGGGAAAGAGCAAAGGTGGTATTATGAGTGTTAGTGAATTTAAAGCTCAATTAGGTGTTCGTGCGGATTTGGAAAACTTTGTGTTTGAAGGTGTACAGTTTACAGTTACCAGTTTTACACTATATTGTACCGGAGCCGGTTTCCCCGATCCGCAATACAGAACTGTAAATGGTAATAGTTTTGATGCGGTAAGAGATATCATCAACAAATGTAAACCCGGTACAACTGTTACACTTGATGAAATTCGTGTGTCTGGTCCAGGTGGAAGCAGAAAAATCCCGGGTCCGTTTTTTAACCTCAGATAAACACTTTTGAAAATACGAGTTTAACTGTTTTAAGCGTTAATGATAAAAATCAATACAATGAAGGTGAAAAACATAGGATATTTATTCATTGCAACAATGCTCATGGTTTCAGCTACAGCTGATGCTCAGCGCAGGCGTACACAACGTAACCAGCCACAAAGTGGTTATGGCGCACCACCTGCAACAAATAACCAACAGCAGAGTGGCTATGGTAGCCAGCAGCAAAGTGGTTATGGAAATAATAATCAACCTCAGGCTACAAATCAGCCACAAGTAAATATTCCTATTGTAGTTGTTCCCTGTAACAGCAATGGCGGTTTTGATACCATCAAACCTTCTTTACGAAATGATGCATCAATTGAACGAAATCTGATTAAAGAGCGTTCGCCTTTAGCCTTTGAACATATACGTGAGGATGATGCGGTTTACCGTCAGCGAGTGTGGAGAGAAGTTGATGCAAGGGAGAAAATGAACTTAGCATTTCGCTACTCTGCCGATGAAGACAATGGCAATCAGCGTTTTATTTCAATTCTTATAGCTGCTATAAAGGCAAGAGAAATAACTGCGTTTGATCCTACTGATGATCGTTTTACTACACCTCTTACACCTGATAAGGTAATGGAAGCATTTAGTGGCGGAGTTGATACAGTTCCTGTTGTTGACTTTAACGGTAATACTATTCGTTATGAAGTGCGTTGCCGTGAAGTGAGTCCCGACAGTATTTATCAATTTCGTATAAAAGAAGAATGGGTGTTTGATAAAGAGTCATCAAGAATGTTTGTAAGAATTCTTGGTATTTGCCCGGTTAAGCAACAGTATTCAACCTCCGGACAATTTATCGGCCCTTTACCTTTATTCTGGATTTATTATCCTGATTCAAGAGCCGTACTTGCAAAATATGAAGCATATAATGGCAAAAACTTTGGTGCCCGTATGACTTGGGAAGAGTATTTTGAAAATCGTATGTTTAGCAGTTATATTACAAAATCAACTATTGATAACCCATACGACAGGCGTATCAGGGATTATATTAAAGATCCCATCCTGCGTTTGCTTGAAGGCGATAACATTAAAGAAAAAATCTTCAACTACGAGCAAGATCTCTGGTCGTATTGAAAAGTACATTAAATTTCAACATAAAGCCTCCGTTAATGGAGGCTTTTTTATTTGCATGATTTTGTAAACGAATGAGTTATGGTACTCGTAGTTTTACAAAAAACATTGGGGTAAACACAATAATTTTTTTGTGAAATTTCTAAAAATACCCGCTTTGGAGTATTGAAAATCTGCAATCAATGTGTATCTTCGTTTCGGTTTTTCATAGGATATTGGATTTTAAAGACGGGGCTGGATATCTATCCTGGCCCCTTTTTTTATGTCTTATTTTTTTGCAGAGCTTCCATTAAAAAATCTGTTCTTCTTTCACCAATCAACTCAACCAACTCCTCTTTTTCAGCTTTTTTAATATTGGCAACAGAGCGAAACTTACTCAGCAGCAGTTCTGCCGTAGCTTTACCAATGCCATTTATATCTTCCAGCTCATTTTTAAAGGTGCCTTTGCTGCGCTGGTTGCGGTGAAAAGTAATGCCAAAACGATGCACTTCATCCCTGATGCGGCGTAAGAGTTTTAAAGAATCACTGTTGTATGAAAGTTTTACTGATTGTGTATCACCTGTAAAAAATACTTCTTCAATATTTTTTGCAAGGCCAATAACAGTGAGTTTATCATCAAGTTTGAGTGAACGAATGCTTTCCATTGCAGCAGATAGCTGGCCTTTACCGCCATCAATAATCACAAGTTGTGGCAATGATTCACGTTCATCAAGCAAACGCTTATAACGGCGGTATACCACTTCAGTCATGCTTGCAAAATCGTTAATTCCTTTTACTGTTTTGATATTAAAATGCCGGTAATCTTTTTTGCTGGGCTCGCCATTTTTAAAACAAACCATCGCACTTACGGGATAACTGCCCTGGAAATTGGAGTTGTCAAAACACTCAATATGAAATGGAAGTTCTTTTAACTGTAAATCCTGTTGTAATTGTTGCAGCACCTGATAGCTCATTTGCTTTGATGATTCATTCAAATGCAACACTTTCTTTTGCTGGTAATCATTAAAAAAGTGAGTGGCATTTTTTTGCGACAGTTCCAGCAATTGTTTTTTGGCGCCGGCTTTAGGAACAGTTATTAAAATACTATTGTCAATCGTTTCAATTTCAAAAGGCAATATTAGCTCTGTTGCATGGCTTTGAAAAGTAGTGGATATGCGGCCAATAACTGATTCCAATATTTCCTGCGGTGTTTCATCAAGCTTGCATTCCACCTGCAGATTTTCCGTTTGTATGATGTTGCCGTTTTGCACCATGAGGTAATTGATGAATGCTTTATTCTCCTGTTGCACTATACTATAAACATCTACATTACCCAGCTTTGGATTTACAACTGTAGAGCGGGCCTGATAGTTTTCAAGATGCTCCATTTTTTTGCGGATGATTTCAGCTTTTTCAAACTTCAATGCCGCCACCTGTTCTTTCATTTCAGTTTTGAGATATTGTAATACCGGTTTGAGATTACCGCTGAGTAAATTTTTTACCTGTTGCAATTCTGCGGTATAATCTTCATGTGACTGTAATCCTTCGCATGGGCCCTTGCAGTTACCTAAATGATACTCCAAACAAACTTTGAATTTTTTATTACGGATATTGGCATCAGTAAGATTGAGCTTACAGTTGCGTAACGGAATGTTTTGGCGGATGAATTGTATCAACTCCCGCACTTTGGCTACAGATGTAAACGGGCCGAGATAAACAGAACCATCATTTATTTTTCGCCGTGTAAGAAACACCCGAGGGAAGGGTTCTTTTTTAATAACGATAAATGGATAACTTTTATCATCTTTTAAATTGATATTAAAAACAGGCTGAAATTGTTTGATGAGCGAGTTTTCAAGAAACAGTGCATCCTGTTCTGATGTTACTATGGTATAATCAATGAAATCAATCCGTCTTACAAGTTCTGCTGTTTTATACGAGCTTACGGTTTTATTAAAGTAGCTGGATACACGTTTGCGAAGACTTTTGGCTTTACCAACATATAACAGCTTTTTATCAGCATCATAGTATTTGTAAATACCCGGCTGTATTGGTATGGATTTGGCAATTTGCTGAAATTCTTGTTGCGTCATTACATTTATTCTTCAGTATCGTTCCAGTTTATTTTTTCTGAAATTACTTGTTCTGCAGCGTTGGGTTTATACACTGTGGTAATAATCCTGCAGCTTTTATTATGCTTCCACAATAGCTGCTGCGCTAGTGTGGAATCTTTTGTCTCGTTGCGGCGAACAATGTAGAGTTTTGCTATTTCCTGCGTTTCAGGGTTCACATATACATCAACCCGTTGTATTGGTAAATTCTTTTTTTCTTCTGGTTGATAGGTAAGAGTAATGGTGTTCATACCTGCATCGCCAAACAATGTTTCTTCATAATAGCGCTGAAAATTTTTCTTTTCCAACTCTTCGGGGAGAAACAACATTACAAGCGAACGCAGTTGGGCTTTGCTCAGAAAAACTGTATCTGTGTAAACTGAATCTTTTAAAGTTGTTTTTTCAAACGCAAAGGGAACAGTATCTAGATAAGCAAGCTGTCCTTTAAGGTAGGCGGCTACATCAATAAAATCAGGCTTTTCTTTTTTTGAACCGGAGGAATTGCAGGAAGCAATAAAAATGAATAACCCGGTTAACAGGATAAATAACTTTTGCATGCCGTAAAATTATTGAAATGAAACGGCAAACAGAAGGTTCGTATTATGAATCTTATTTCAATGTTTTGATAAAACCAATTCTCAATCCATAATCAACTAAATGCTCCTTTACAGGATAATTGCCTTTTGAGTTGGAGAGCAACTGGTAACGAAACTGAGGGCCAAGGACAAATTGTGTTTTCTTGTTAGCATTAAACCGTAAAAATGTTTCAATGCTGTAGTTTAAATTAAAGCTGCGTAAAAACTCAGGGGCTTTAATGTAGTTTTTATAATCATTAGTTACTAAATACCCGGTTGAGTTAAATTGATATGTAGGTTGTATTGAAGTTCCTATGTTCCAGGAAATCTTTTTGGTTTGCATCATACGTACCTGCAGGCCAATGGGTATTGAAATCTGGTACGTTTTGTTTGAAATCTCTTCAGGGAAATAGCCATTTTGAGTTCTAAGATCTGTATAACGCTGCACATTGCGTGCTGAGTTAAGAATAACAGTTGCCAGCTCAGGGTTATAACGGGAGCCAACTACTGTGTAATTGGTGAAATTAAATTGAACGCCGGCTGTGAATGCTAAAGTCTTACTTAAAGGTTTTACAAAAGTAGCTCCTGCTTCAAGGCCAATTGATGAGTGATGTTTCACTGCAGACTCAGGATCACGAAGGTTGCCAAAATTAAAACGGTTGTCTGATACCAGTACACGGTAGCTGGCTGATGGTGTTACATGAAACTGCAATTGTGCTTTGGGTAATGGCTTCTGCATCAGAACAGGTACATGTACTTCATAATTTAAATCTGCATCCGTTTTATTTTCATCAGCAGGTTCAACTGTATTTGTTGGCACATCTGTGCTATTGCCTGTTAATTGTTGATTTGTTGATGCAAACGAAGCAAATGCAAGTGATGGCATTGTTAAAGCTTTCAACTCCTGTGAACCTGTTTTTATCAGTTCAACTTCTTTTATCACCGGTTCAGCATTCAAAGATTGATTGGATGATGTAGATAAAGTTGTTGTTCCCTCTGAAATAGCATCATTGGCTTTTGTATCTGTATTTACTGCAATTGTTTGTTGCTGTTCAGGTACAAGTGCATTATTTTTCTTAATAATTCTTTGAGGCGAGTTATTTGCAGAAATCCTTCCTGTTGTAATGGTAGAAGGTTTTAATATAGCAGTTGTTTCTAATGTTGAACTGTTGGCAACAACAACAGCGGGTTTTACTTCATGCTGATTTATTGAAACCCATAACCCAGCAGTTAGCAATGCAGCCGTAAAGAATGAAGCTGCTTTCCAGTAAAAACGATTGGGTTTGTGCAGATGATTGAAAATGGCATCCCAAGACTGATCGGAAGGATACATCCTGTACTCATCAGCCTTCTGCTTCAGCATCCGTTCAAAAGAATCATCCTGATACATATATCGCTCCATAATCAGTTTAAAGTTTTAGTTTG
>Ga0315908_10003441_pt1 | contig 11464 bp, 8 predicted proteins | sample LakEriMetagenome_12_FD_203520 | JGI IMG/M metagenome (GOLD analysis project Ga0315908, IMG submission 203520) | Freshwater fungal communities from buoy surface, Lake Erie, Ohio, United States - Buoy 4 MA124 | ecosystem: Environmental > Aquatic > Freshwater > Lake > Lake biofilm | place: USA...
ATAATATTAATAATAATATTAAAAATAATAATAAAATTAATAAGAAATATAATAATAAACTATACAATAAAACTTTATAATAAATAGTAACTAATAAACTAAAAGCTATATTAATTTATTGAGCAATGAAAATGTCTAAAAAAAATAGTTAGAATAGCATAAATAAAATTATGAAAATTAAGTAGAAAAATAAAATTTATTATAATAATAATATCATTAATGGTAGCAGATTCAAGCTAAATAATCTATTAACTAAGATAATTTAAATGTTGAAGTTATAGATAAAGCCTTTGATTAAAAAAAATTATAAGATTTATAATAATAATAATAATACCAATAAAATCAATAGAATATTGATCATAGAACTAGTTTAAATATGAATCATAGTAAAACTTAAAAGCCTAATTCAATTGAAAAATCCATCATTTTTAATACTATTCAGACTAAAAAAATAGCTCTTAAATAATTAGAAGAATCTAATTTTAATAATAGTTCTTTGGTTAATAAATCTATTAATATTAATAAATAAAATTAAAATTATATTTATAAAAATAATAATAAATAGATTTAAATAGAGGAAGTTTTAGTATTAATTAACAAATTTTAGGAAAAAAATTAATATTTTGACAAAAGTTATTCTGAAATTGTTTAATTACTGATTGAATAAAGCTAAAACGAAAAAACTAGTAATAATTTAAATTAAATTAATTATGAATAATCTTAAATGTAAATGTTAATTACCTAAAATAATTAGTTATAATAATAAATAGAACATCTGAAATAAGAGAATTAATAAAAAAACTAATAGTAAATTTAAATATTAGATATTAATAATAAATAGTACAAGGTGCAATCTATTTAATAGAAAATATAATAGATAGATAGGCTACTAATAAATAGTAGTTAAGAATTAAAAAACGAATTTTTATTATTTAAATATGAAATTTTGAGTTTAGATAATTAATATACAGCTCAATAAGAACAAATAAAACAATAATAAATATATTTAAACTAACTAAAAGAAGAGAACATATCTTAAGAATAAACAATAAATAGTTTATAAATTTAATAAAAAAGCAAAGAAACAACTCAGGACAACACAAATATTTAATTTTAACTTCTAAATAGCTAGGTAGTAATAGAGAACTTATAGAAAGATAAATTAAAAGATAAACAATAAATGAGTGAATTACAATAATAACTAGAGAGTAGTTTAGAATAGATAAAGACTCTTTTCAAGACAGTTTAGGGTCTGAGCAGCCAACTGAGCTTGGTTAAAAATAATAGTAACATAAATTAATAAGGGGATATCAAAAATGGAGTAACAAGCAATCATCACAATGTTCCTTTCTAGAACACTTATAGGGTTAGTGATAATGGATTCACTTAGAAGTAAGATTGTAGTATATTCCTAAATTAGAATGATCATTCTTATCTTAATTATAATTATAATGAAAGGAGGAGTAATGTTAATTGATTCAATTTATTTAATATTTTTACAATCCATTCCTATTGTCTTAAAAAAATTTAAAATTTTCATAACTTTAAATATAATTATCTTAACAATATATACAATTATGTATGATCAGTAGTTGAGCTTAATAGGATTTCTAAGAGCATAGAAACAAGTAAATCCAGCTGCAAAGTAAACAAAGATAAAAGCTGTACCGATTTTCTTTAAAAGTGCATTAGTTTAATTTGGCTGAATGGGAACTACTAATATAAAGCTAAGATTAATTCCAATTATAAATCCTCCCAAATGTCCATAATTATCAATAGTACTCTTATTTCCCAATCCTACCAAAACATTCAACATGATCATGATAATAATCATACACAATACCATACATCTCATAGTGCCGTATCTCTCTAAAGCATCCCAATTAACAACCAAATAACCCAACAAACATGCTAATATACCAAAAATGGCAGTAGAAGCACCAACACTCAAAGAATCACTAATAAGTGCTGATAAAAGATTGCCACTAATAGCACTCAAAATATAAAGTGAAATCATCTTAAGCGTACCTATTCTCTTTTCAAGCTCAGTGCCAAAGATGAGTTAAGAGACAAGGTTGCTGAAGATATGCATGAAATTAGCGTGAAGAAGGACTGGAGTTAGGAATAACCATATATAACCTTATTTCATGTTGTAAGGGTATTTCGCTCCTAATTCTATTACAGAAAGAGTAGATGGTTAAAGGAACTCACCTTTTATTTCTGAAGATAGGCTTAGAGATATTATAAAGTAAATTATTTATACTATGGTTGTTATTACTATAAATTATCGGATTTCGAAGTGAGGGCAGCATGAGTATTTTAGGAAGTCTAAGAAGTTTTCACTACGGGGATCTTTTTGGTTTTGTTCAAAGTAGCCCACTATTTATATATTATTTATTTTACTTAAGAATGGAATGTTGTCAGGCGGACCTTGTCCTTGAGGAATATTTAAACCAATATTGTTGTTGTTGTTGTTATTGTTATTATTATTTTCGATATCACCAAATCCTCTAATATTAGACATTATTATATTTTATTAAGTTTTAATTATTTATTATTACTTTTATTATTTATTATATTCATTTTAATTCAAATTTAATTAATATTATTATTATTATAATTATTTATTTTTATCTAGTTACCATTTTCTTCTATATAATAGAATTATTTAAATACTTCATTTATCTCTAGTCAAATAATTAAATTAATAATATCAAAATTAAATGTAGGAGAGTCAATTTTTTTAAAAAAGCACTTAAAATATCTAATAAAGTTAAGAAATTTTTAAAGATTTATAATAATAAATTTTTCATTTAGAAAATATATATTTAAAAAAAGAATAAGAATGTTAATAATTGAAAAATTAAATGGAATAAATTAAAAATAAAAGTGATGAAATAAATATCAAATAAACTTAGAAAATTTAAGAATTATAAAAAAATGTAATTTTATCTATTTTATATTTTAGTTTGATGATTTTAATAAAGAATATTAAATTTAAATTAAATTATATCAAAATAGCTAAAATGAATTAGAAAAATTCAAATAAAATAGTAATAATTAAAATAAATAAATTTAGGAGTTTTAAAAATAAATTATATAGTTAAATGAAGAAAAAGGTAATTAATTTATATAAATGTTAGAAAGTTAAAAAATATAATTTATAAAATTAGACCTAATAAGAAATTAAAAATTAAAAACTATTTAAAACGATTTAAATATTATGAAAAGATAAGTTGATTATTTAAAAAAATTTTAAATAGATTAAAATAATAATTAAATTAATTATAATTTATAGTAAAGTAAAAATATTTCATAAAAAATAAATGAAAATTTAAATTAAGCTAAATCTAAATTTAGAATACATTTATAATAAATTCAATAAAAAAATGAAAATATTCAAAATAAATCAATTTAAAAAGATATTTAAATTTCTTAGAATTAATAAAAAATTTAGGAATTATATAATTTAATTTAAAATCAAAAAGATGAATAATAAAAAATTAAAAGCCAATTTTAATAAGAATAAGAAATTTAAAATTTTAAATTTAAAAACCATTTACAATTAGAGAAATAATCTTTAAAATAAGAATTTGAAAAAAAATTATTAGAGTAAAAAATATTAAATTAATAGTATATTGATAATTAAATAAATTTAATATAATAAAATGAATAATTAAATGAATAAAATGCTTAGAATTAATAGAAAATAATACAATTAATTAATGATAAATAAGAATTAGAAAAAAATATTAAAGAATTAGAAAATTTTAATTAATTACAAAAATAAGATTATGAAATAAATTTTAAGAATTATGAAGAAAATTATAAATAAAATAAAATAAATTTAGAAAATTAATTAATTGTTTATAATCTTCTAATTGATGAAGCAAATTTAAAATTAAAGTAAGAACTCAACACATATAAATTATTAAATAATAAATAAGATGATAAAATTAAATAGCTTTAAGATTTATAAGTAAATTAAGAAAAATAAATTATTAAATACAAAGAAAAGTAAATAATAATATTAAATAAATAATTTAAAGATTAAATGAGGAAAAACAAATAATAGATGAAATATTTGCTAAGGAAAGCAAATATAAGGAAAATGAAATAATTTTATAAAATAGAATATTTTAATTAACAAATGAAAATAATGAGATACAAAAGTAACTAATGAATTAATTAGCAAAAAGTATAGATGTTGAAGAAATACAAAAATAAGAAAACATAAAAATATAGTAATTAAATTAGTAAAATTTGGAAAAAGATTAATAAGTTTAAGAATAAATCTAATAAATTTAATAACTCAAATATTAACTATAATCAAAAGACTTAGAATTAATGAGTACAGCTGATAAAATAGGATAATAATAAATGATTATGAATAGTTAATCTAAAACAATAAAAGAATATTAAGAAAATGAAGAGAAATTAAGCTCTGAACAAAATTAATTAATTGAAAAAATGAAATCTAGTATCTAAAAGTTAGGAAAAGTAGGTTCTGATACAGATTCATTAATATAAACAAGTCATTTCCAGTTATTTAGAAGTGAATTTTTAAAAGACAATGAATGAGGTTAATTGTTTTTATTTATTAATAATTTTTAATTATAAATATAAACGTTAAATTTATAATAAATATTAAAAAAAAGAAATAGGTCCCACCGAGATTCGAACTCGGATCGAAAGAGTTAGAGTCTTTAGTGCTAACCATTACACCATGGAACCTTACTAGAACATTAATATTTATTTTTTTAATATACCTTTCTTTTTTTTTATAGAAAATTTAAGTCATTTTTCTTTCAACTTTTTACATGTTTATTATGCTATCCCCATCCTATTATTTTTATATGATATAGTTAATATATTCATTATTTTTCATAATATTAATTATAATGTATTAGTAAATGGAGGCTTATAGAAACAATTTATTCCATAAGGACTATGTAACTAATTTAATTTAGAGTTTTAATTTTTCAATCTAGAATTAACAAAACGTTAATTGTAGAAATACTTAGCGATGAATCACTAAGGTCAAAATCAAGACTCGTAAGAAAGATATTATAAGAAATATAATTATAATTTGAATATATTATTAAATAATAAGTCAAATTAAAATAATAATATATGGAAAGTCTTTTTTCACTTAAGGCTTTAATTCATGAAATAACACTTTATCCTAGTATTTTTGAAAATGATAAACAAAGAATAAGTAATCTTAATATAGTATTAAAATTTGATGAATTTCCAATGCTAAATCTAGATCTATAAAAATAAATTGATAACAAATACGAACAATAAATTATAATAAAATATGGAGTGGGTAAATCAGCATTGTTTTATTACAATATTAATGAATTAAAAAACAAGATAGAAAATGGACCTTTGGTAATTCTGATGATCGACAAAATTGAATAAGAATTTGTGGAGATAGGCAAATGTTTGATAAGCTTGGAGATGTTCATAAAGAAGTTGGATTTAAAATATGAAGAGAATCAAGAATGTTTCAAGAGGTAGTATTTCATGCTTTTCAATTAAAATTAAGAAGCAATAGGATAAATCGACATTAGTATTAGTTTAGTTTAAAAAAATATAAATATTATTAATTAAAATTATAAGTCAAATATTTCTACTATTTCAAATTGAGATCAATAGAAAATTGAACACTCTGTTTCTTAATTATCTGAATCTAAATTTAATTTAAATAATTAACATGTCAAATCTTAATAATAATATATTAATAATAATTATCTCGAAAAATCAAATCAAGTTTCTAAAAATTAGTTATAGTCAAATATTTAGGTTGTTGATTTAAATTAATCTAATCAAATAAATAAATCTTCTAATAGTCATAATGTCAATAAAAATTTATCGTTCAGCAAAAAAAACACTCAAAATAATAATAATTAATTACCACCAAAGTTAAATTAATCTTCTTAATTTAAAAAATAATAGTAATCGTAATTTAAATAATAATAATCTCAAGTAAAATAATAATAATAATTTCAAGTAAAATAATAATAATAATCTTAAATAAAATAATTATTAATACAAAATTTTGATTAGTCAAGTATGAATAATAATTAGTTTGTTTAATAATAAAAAAATATTGAGCCAGTTCTAAAAAATATAATATAAGAAAATTACTGTCCTCCAGCTATATTTTTAATTAACAACAAAGATGAATAAGAAAAAGAATAATAAATATAAATGATAAATTAAAATACTATAAAAATTGATGATCCTTAGATAAAATATTAGTTAAATTAAAGTAATAATGAAACTAAAAACGATAATAAAATAGCGAAAAAAATATTCTAAACTAATGATAATGAATAATAAAATCAAGATAATTACACATAAATATTAGATAAATTTATAAATGATTTAATTTTTATACATATGAAATCTAAATAAAATATAAATAATCAATAATAAATAACAGGTAAAATTTAACAAAAAATATAATAAGAAAATATAAATATAAAGATAAATGAAAATTAATTATAACAATGGCAAAATAGTGATAGCTAAAAAAATATAACAAACTTACTAAATAATTAAAATTAAAATAAAACTAAACAATAGTAATAATTCAAAGCTCCTGATTTTATAAGCAGCAATATAATTAATGAATAAAATGAATAAGATAGCAAAGAATCAGAAAATGAATAATAAAATAATAATATAAATAAAATGGCAAACAGTGTTTCTTATATAGATGATTTTGAAAACGCAAGTTAGTCAATAAATATAAAAGATTCAATAATAAAAAGCCAATCAATAAAAGAATCAGTTTATTAATCAAACTTGCAACGGAATAACAAGAATTCATATCAACAGAATACTAGCAATAATTACTAATTCACAAATAGTATTAATATGAATAACAACACAAATACTAATAATAATAACATAAATAATAACACAAATAGTGAGAGTTATTCTTATGATTTCAGTTAAACATACGGATAATCTCAAAGTCATAATAAGATATAAAAAATTACTAATAAATACGAAACTAGCAACCACAACCATATTTATGAAGATGACTTTGAAAGTGCTAATGATAAATCAAGTGCTATTAATGAAAAATCTAATATAAATGATAAATCCAGCTCTAATAACTTCTCCAATACTAAATTCGGATATTCAAGTAGTTAAAAATCTATCATTTGTGTCTTTTGCAATTAATCTTTCACTAATAAGATGCTACATTTATAACAATGTCCTTCATTGGCATGATCTATTTATACATTATTATTAATTATTATGATAATAGTATTTATTTATAATTAAATATTATAATAAAATTAGTACATTATTTTTAAATGTTATAATGTAATTTGTATATTATTATTAAATATTATAATGAACAATTTGAGTAGGTATATATAATCGAGTTTTGATTATGAAGTAATTAGTGAACAGGGAAACATAGTTTTAGTTAATGCGGCATATGATGAGTGTGTTTTAATTGTATATGAATCTGGATTGTTTCAGCTTTATGATTTAAATACAAATACTATTGTAATGGACCATCTTATTGATATTAAACATCTTCTACACTAATAAGATTTCCTTAATATTAATCAACATCAATATTTGATTGATAATATCAATAAAGATTAGTTTCAATTATTGAATAATTAAAATAAAACTATGTTGCTTTCATCTTAAAAGGACAATCAATTCCATGTTTTTGATTTACATAATAAAATCTTAATAAATTCTTAAATTATGATTAACTAAACTCCTAATAGACCGTATAATAAATAAAACAATAGAATATTAGTATAAAACTAGAAAATAGTAGTACTAGATATTCAATAATAATAATCTCATAATGCTTTCAATTATATTTATAATTACAGTATTAACAGAGATCATGTGATAAAATTCGATTATTAAATAATGTATTAAAGTCCTTTAAATTAAAAACCTATAGACATATATTGCATAAATAAAGAACAAGAAGTTTATATAATATGTGGATAATAATATAATAATTAATTACAACTGTTATTCGTAGATAATCAATTTAAATTAATAAGATTATTGTAACTAAACTGCGTAGATGAGAAAAATAAAGAAGGAACAATAATAAAGATAAGTCAGGTGAGTAATGAGTTAATAGGAGTATTGATAAATTTGGACAATGATATATACCAAAACATGATTTATATTGGAATAAAAGATTTGTATGTAGTGGAAAAAGAAGAGAAGTTAATTAATCTATATCATCAAATTAAGGACAAAAATCTTATAATAGATTTATAGACTGAGAGATAGTATGTTAAGGTGGGGATTATTTAAATGATGCCTTTTTAGAATTAGAGTTATTTCATTACTGATGTTCTTAATACTGATAGTAATCATTAGATTATTACTATGGCTACTTTAGGAAAGAATTAGACCATTAATTTGATTTACTTTAATTAAAATAATTTAGTTTAACCTTTTATGTTATTGGATTCAGTCTAGTTAAATCATCAAACGAAATATATTTTCTTTGTTTTTAGTTAGGCTTTTTTGATTTATTATATCAAAGATAATTAAATAAAGTTTATTTATTATAATTTGGCTTAGCATTAGTTTTAAATTTTGCATTTTATTACCTAGCTTAATCTTCATCACTATTTATCTATATACCAAATCTAAGAACTTATACAATATATTTCTTTAAATTGATTTTTCTTATAAAATATAATTTTATGAAATTATTTTATTATTCTTTTTAAATTTTATAATAATTATTTTATGCTTTTAAATTTTATATTATCATCATTTATTATTTATTTTTTAATTTTTTTTATTATATTAATATTTAGATTTTTATTTATAATTTTTCAATTTATTTATTTATAAAGATTAACCATTATGGAATTTTACAAGCCATTTAAAATTTATAGAGTATTTAAAAATTAATAATATTTAGCTTGAAGCTTCTGGACATTTTTACTAAAATTCTAAATTATATTGGAATATATAAATAAATTCTGATGAATTAAATACATAAAGTATAATTATTATTATGATTAAAGTTGAAATATTAAATGATGATTTACTTAAATTCTAGGAACAATTATCAGAATAAAAGTATACATACATAAATTTATATTAGCATTTTTATTTTCAATAATTTGAAAAATATATTGAGTTTCAGTGATATTATTAATAAAAATAAATTAAACAAAAGTTAAAAATAACTGAACTTTTTCTTTAAAGTAAAAAAATAATTAATTGTAGGAAATTTATATTAGAGAAGATGTAATGACATAAAATATTACAAAAAAATTATTAGAAATTGAAAACGACAAAATAAATAACGATTTAAATCTGGAGAGAAAACTAGTAAAATTATATAAATAAAATAAATAATAATAAAAAGCCAGTGAAAATAATAAATAGAGTAATAACAAGTGAGAATTTAAATGGATAAGACTTCATTTACCTTTAAGAAGAAGGTCTGCTGATAGTAATCTAACAAAACAGACTAGAATTGAGCAAGATGGGTAGAGTATGGAATATTATAGAGCCAGAAATATTAGGCGAACTAAAAATCCTAAAGAAAGTATAAAAAAAAGAATAAGAAATAGAATTCAAACTAGAAACAATAAAATAATACGAAGATAAAATAATAAGTTTACTATATTAAAAAGAATAATAACGAATAATTTACGGTTTCCACAATGGATGAGTATCTGTGCATTTCTTGGAACACTCGTTAATTAATGAGGCATTTATGAGCAATGAGCCTATCGTGTTTTTGGGAGAGAGTGAGGGAAAGTGTGTAATAGCGACAAGTTAGAGTGTGAAAATAGTTAATATCACTTGTACTGGTATGGACATTTAGGGTGGAGGTAGTCTCAAATAAAGATTAAAGGCAGCAGTTATTAATGGAGGATTTCTTAGTTAGTACATGTTGTTTCTTGCTACTACAAATTCCTAAGTTATCTTATATTTACTTAAAACTCATAAGATTACTTTTACAGCTATCTTGCAGTTGGAAAGTAGGCATGAGATTGCTTAAATTTTGTTTATTAATAATAATCTGTTTCTTGCTGCTTATTAGATTGTTTATATTTATAGTTATCATTAATCAAATGCTACTTTTAATAAGTTGACCTAATTTGCCTTACCTGCATTCTACTTTTCTCCAATCTAAGATATCGTTATTTCTTGTATTTAGTACTTTTTTCAAAATAAAATTTTTATAACATGTCTTTCAGTATATTTTTATTATCATTTTATTCAAATCTTTATTAAATTATTCTTTTATTTAAAGAATGGATTAGTATTGTTTTGGAATGCAATAACAGGTGAAATTTAAGGTGCATAAAAAATATCAAATTATAGAATTAATGCTATTTAAATTTACTAAGAATACTAAGTCTTTATGATTTTTACAGACAATTGTGAAATTATCACACTTAAATTTTAAGATATTCCTTGTTGAATTTTTATAACATCTGTATTATATAAAAATTATAGTTATAACTATATAAAAATAATATAATAATAAATTTAAAGATAAACTAACAAAAATGCAAAAATAAAATAAGGATCAATACAGAACATTAATATTAGGTGGAACAGGAGCATGTGGAAGAGTATTGATAGAAGAACTAAAAAAGAATAATAAAATAAAAGAAATAGTGCTTCCAGTACGTAGAATCCTAGATTAATGGAAAGAAAACAAAACAAAACTAAAAATAATAGAAGGTAATAACTTAAGAGAATTGTTAAATGAGGATTATGTTTACAATGAAATAGATGTAGTGATTTGTTGTTTAGGTAGTAGGGTAAATCGAGGTAGCAAAGAATTCCAAGAAATAGACTATGATCTACCAGTATTAGCAGGTTAGAAATGCATTAAACATAATATAAAACAATACATAATAATAACTAGTGTGGGAACTAACCCTACAAGCATATTTGAATATTTAAGGGTCAAAGGTAAAACAGAGGAAAGTCTTAAGAAAATGGAGATAGATTAGCTCACTATACTTAAACCAGGTGCTATAATAGATAGGGATAATGATAGTAGATGTGGAGAAAAAATATTGAAGTATTTGCCATTTATTGATAAAATTTATCCAATCGATATTGCTAAAGCTATAATTCATATTGCTGATGCTTATTTTTTCTAGTTCTAGTAGTTCCCTAAGGTATTAATCCTTGATAATAAAGAAATTAAGGCTAATGCTGATTAATAAAGTATTTAAATTAAGTGATTTATTATTATTATATATATATTTATATCAAAATAAAATGCATTTGTTAATTTCTTAGCTTTGAGTTTCTAATTTTTATATTTTCTATTTTATTTTTTCACTACTTATATGTGAGTATCTGTTTTATTTACTTTCTTAAATAAAAATTTAAAAATATTACTTTAAGTATTCTAACTCTTTTATTAATTAACATACTATTGGAATTTATCTATCAATTCTTA
>Ga0315908_10003442_pt1 | contig 11464 bp, 5 predicted proteins | sample LakEriMetagenome_12_FD_203520 | JGI IMG/M metagenome (GOLD analysis project Ga0315908, IMG submission 203520) | Freshwater fungal communities from buoy surface, Lake Erie, Ohio, United States - Buoy 4 MA124 | ecosystem: Environmental > Aquatic > Freshwater > Lake > Lake biofilm | place: USA...
AAATAAATTATGATAAAGATTAGGAAATAATATAGTTAAAAAAGTAGAATGGAGATTTATATTAAAAAATATACAAATAGAATTAATAGATGATAATTTTAAGAGAAGATTAATAAAAAAAGGAATAAGAAATAAAAAAGTAGGATTAAAAGATAAAAGATATTTTATAATAGAATATAACTCAAATAACTTAATAAGAATAATTAAAAGGGGAAATTTATTATTCTTAAATAAATATGTTGAACAATAACTATTAAATATTGCTATCTTAAAATATAATGACAGGTATCTAAAAAGTAAATGAAAATTTCTTTAGTAACTAACATTTGGTCTTTATTAAATATTAAAATTAATAAATATTTTAAGCATCTCTTTTGCTTGAGAATTTATTTAAAACTATTATAAATAATAAGGTTGCAGAGTTTTGTAAATAAAAAATTAAGTTTGAAAAATAAGAAATAGTATTTTATCTTGAAAGCATAAAGCGATTTAATGAAGAAATAAAGATTAATTATGTTAATCAAAATGTTGAAGAATAATTTAAGCTATAAATCTAATGTTTAATTTAACTTATAAATGAAAGTTTCAAAATACATGGTAAAAATTTTTATTTCATATCAATATATAAAAAAATTTTTTTAATAAATTTTTATCATATTTATTAATATTATCATTATTATTATATTATAATTAGAACTTTTAATGGTTAAAACAAATTGATAAGATTTATTTTATAATTGAATAAATATAGATTTCATTAATTCATTTATTTGATTTTTTGCTATTTTTGTTTTTTCAAGTATAATTTTATTGAGTCAATAAAATCTTACTTTTCAAATTCTGCTTTGGATACTTTATAAAGCTCATAAGAAGAAAAAATAAGTTTAACTTTATTTTAAATTCCTTCAAATATCATTTCTAGTTCTTATTAATTCCAATTTAAATCTTAATTGTTTATTTCCAGTATTTCACTTTTCATTTTTTCTTTTGATTTATTAATTATTTATTTACTTTTATAAATATAATTGCATAATATCTCCACGTTTTCTATGAATTCTTATTTGTTTTTAGTTTCCATGAATATTTAATATATTCCAAGAAGCTTTTCTTCTTTATTTTCAATTAACTTTAATATTTATAATTAAACATAATATAAGCCTTTATTAATTAAATATCATATTTAAATAAATATATTACATCCAAAAGTGAATCTTCACAAATAAGATTTTAAAACAATTTTTTCTTAATCAAAACTTAAGTAAATTCTTATAAGTTTTAAAAGATAGTGTTATTTTATTTATCATCCAAAGATTTTTTGTGATTTTCTATTAAATAAACAAATATATAATACATTTAGATTTAGTAGATTATATATTGAGTTTAATTATGTCAACAATATACTATATTGAATTTTAGTTAGCGAGATTAATATCTAAATTAAAAATTGACTATATTTTATTTTAACTTATCATTTAATTGATAATTGTAAGTTCATAATAATCAAACTTGTCTTTTACAAAATAAAATAATTTTAATTGATGATAAGTTGTATTATCAATATTTTAAATTGAATTAATTTGAGATTCTAGTCTAAAAAAATAGATTTTACAAATTATAAAAATAGAATCTAAAAATTCTTGTTAATCATCAGTTAATAAATAAGCTTCATATGCACTTAAAATTATTATTTGCTCGTTTAAATACAAAAAAATTAGTAATTATACTTGTTGATCTATTAATAACTTATTATTTAACAAATTTTGTAAAATACATTCAAAATAATTGTATTTTTATATTTTATAATTTATTTCACCTAATTATTATATAAGTTTACTTTTATATTAATCAATTGCAGATAATGTTTTTAATGAATCAAATATTTTTTTATTTATTTTTAATTTATTTTTACTACTCATATAAATTATTTAAATTAATTATGGATTTCCTTATTAAAATTTAAGTTTTAAAATATCAATTTACTAATTTGTAAAATTTAAAGTATTTTAATTATTAATGATTTATTTAAGAAATATTAACTAAAAAATAATAAAATTAATAATAAACTTAAGTTTCAATAAACGGATATTATTATGAATAAAATTAATCAATAAGTTCTCTTTCTTATGAGAAAAGATCAATACTTTTAATCATACTATTTTCATTTGTATAGTTTTATTTTTTAAGGATAATTGATTTTTCAGTTTTGTTTTTATTTTTATTGTATCTATACTCTATTTAATATTTCTTTTAATTGTCACTTAAATCATAGTAAATTGTTGAATAATTATTCGTTTTCTTTTTTGATTCCAATAATGAATCCTCTTCTTCAGATTCGGATTATATTTGAGATTTACAAGTTTAAGCAAAACTTATCTTATTTATAATAGGATTTGGTATTGATTATATTGAGCTTATTTCTTCTTCAATTACTTTTATTCCTTAATAATTGTTTATTATTTTTTCTATACTTTTTTTTCTTTTATCTTACCAAGAATTATTTATGTCTACTTCTTTTTTTATGCTGTCTATCAAATTTTCTAGATTTTTTTCTTTTACAAAAACCTAATTTATAATTTATAATTTTACACTAAAGTAGTTATTTATATTATTGTTTTCTTTATTGTTATTTAAAATTTCAATAATTTGATTAAATTATCTTTCATTAAAGTTAATTTAAATAAATTCTTTGAAAAATTAATCTAATAAATTTTTAAAATCTTCCAATTTATTTTTCTTTTAATAATTAAATTTATTTACATTTAAAATACATTTATATTATATTTTCATTTCAGATTTAAATTCTTATTCATACAATATAAAAATTCCATACTAAATTTAGTTAAGATTTTACTATAGAAATATAGTATCTTATAATTAAATTTTTAATTCTTCATAATATTTTATTAATTTTTATCTATTATTTAATTAAATAATTTACATTATTTCTTGAATCATTTATTCATCTAATTAATTAAAATTTAAATCTAAACTTTAATAAAATAAATCCATTTAATTGTCATCGTTATAATTTTAAAAAAATTAGTAGATGTTATCATTTATAAGTTATTTAGAATAAAATTCAGATACCATCTAAAATAATAAATATTAAATAAAGATAATTTATAATCAATACAGATTTGAAATCTTTAAAAATATTGCAAAATAATTTTTAAGATTTTTGATACTGATAATCAAAAACCTTTTCATCTAAAATAGATTAGCATTATTATGTTTAACAATCTAAAAAATAAGTGTTTTATGTTTTAATAGTAAGATCATTAATATTATTATTTAAATTATTAATATTTAATTAACTATTGTTAATATTATTCAAATAAAAAGTATTTTAAGATTCTATATTATTCATAAAATTAAGAATATACTCACTTTGAGAATCTTCTTATTGTATATCAAATGAATAATTTTAAGTATAGTTTAAATGTGAAGGATTATTTTAATGAGTAAACGATTAAATAATATTGACAATATTGGGAATTTATTAAAGAATAAACTTCATTTCCAAAACAAGTTCCTATTAATAATAAAGAGCAAGAATCGGAAAATGACTATAAAAATGATTCCTTATAATATAAACATCCTACTTGTAAATTAAATAATAAATCGAAAGATTGCTAATGTCATTAACATTCATTAAAAATTAATTAAGGGAAGATTGGCAATGATTAAAGCTTTAAAAAATAAAGAGAAGGTTAACAGAATTTTAATGAATACTTTAAAAGAAATTCTAAAGAGATTCTATGTTTTTGACAATCCCAATGTCAGGGTAACATTTAAGAGACTAATAAGAGAGTTTGCTTATCGTATTACTAGATTTATTGGTCTAAATTATCACAATTTATTTTTTGTATTTATCGATGTTATTTACTAGTTCTTTTAATGTTATTACTTTGTTTTCACGGTCTATTAGTCCTGTTATTTCTTCAGGCTACTTTATCTCGAATAAAGACTAAATTAAATATTTTAAATCTTCTAGCTTTAATTCATTTCTCCAATTTAACTTTTTAAGTCTATTTCTGTGCTTTAAATTTAAGTGTTTCTCTTACATTTTTATTTATAATTCAATATTTATAATACGAATCAAACTTTATTTAATAAATATTATCAAACAAGTATTTATGATTTGTTATCCTTAAAATAAGTCCAACAGAAATAAATAGTAAGTTTAATTTAATATTGAAGTTCAGAATATAGATCAATAAAACAAGTATTTTATTATTTAAATTTATTAAAGAGAATAATTAATAGAATAAAATAAAATTAAATATTAAATAGGAAATCGGCATTATTTTTGTAATAACAGATTGTCAATAAATTATAAAAATAAATACACTTGTTTTGGAGGAATAACAATTTTATTGTTTCAAATGATTTTGATTATGAGAGAAGATTTTTACAAACTAGATATTAACATATATTTTCAGATTTTCATGTATTTAACATGCGCTTTAGTGTTCATATTTTATTTTAACCTCATTTTCTCAGACCCTGGAATCATTCAAAAAAACTATTCAAATACAAACAACCGTAATATAATAAAAATTAATATATATTAATATCATAATTTTAAAAATAAGTGTATGATGATTTGATGGTGTTAATTTTAGAAATTTAAAATTTATATATTTAACATTTTTTGTTAATAAATTTTAATATTTTATTCTTGAATATATATTTTTATTTAATAAATATTCAAAATATAAAACTATTTGTTATCTATTTTTAATATTATAATTTAATTTCAAAATTAAAATTTCTAAATTTTGATTTATAAATCCAAATTATGGATTAAATATTTTTATAAAATTATATTTTTTTTATTCTATAATTAAGAAATCTAAATTTAAAATTGGATATTAAAATTAAATTATACTAGTAAAAATTGATAAAAAATAGTTTTATATTTTGAATATTTATTAAATAAAAATATATATTCAAGAATAAAATGTTAAAATTTATTAACAAAAAATGTTAAATATATAAATTTTGGATTTCTAGAATTAAGACACCTTAAAAATAATAACTTTAATAATTAAAATAATAAAAATAATAAAAATATTAAAAATAACATTAAAAAAATATGTAATAATAAAAAAATAATAAAATTTACATAAATATAATTATAAAATGATATAAAAAATAATAATTAGTGAGCCAAATTAATTAAATTTCTTTGCTTAACATAACTCTAAAAACAAAATTTTGCACAACATGCAAAACAGATCGGCTCCTCCGTACTCACCATTGTTCTGTCTGCAATGTCTGCATTATGGAATTAGATCATCATTGTCCATGGCTATCTAATTGTATAGGTTTTAATAACAAACAACGCTTCTTTTTTTTCCTTCTATTTTTAGCAATATGGACCCTTTCTATTCTTTATTTTTCTATTTCATTCCTATCATAATACTTTTCATCTCCTAAATATAATTAATTTTTGTTATTTGAAATTGTTATGACTGCACTTAATATTGTTCTTGCATTATTTATCAATTTGATGGTTCTTAATTTATTGCTTAGTTAGTTGTATTTGATTTCTAATAATCTAACTTTTTATGAGTATATATCGTAAACTTATGGTAAGGTTAATCCTTTTAGTTTAGGATTTTTCAAGAATTGCTATAATTTTTGGTTTATGGGTAATCGAATTTAATATTAAGGTTATTAAACTATTGATGTTAATCGACTTATTAATGATTAATACTTTGAATAAATTAAGCCTTTTATTTAAATTTAATAAGTATATATTATCTTATATTTAAGAATGATATTAGTGATATTCAGTATAAATCAGATTCAGAGTCAAGTTGTATTAAATAAGGCAATGATATTTTCCAATAAAATCAACATTAATCTTAATCATCTTCTAAATCAGATTCAAGTAGAATACTTGGCAATAATATTATCCATTTCGATAATAACTAATAAGAAAATAATAGTCATAAAACATCATGAAAATTTATATATATCACTTATTATAAAAAATATAATTATTAATTTTATGATAATAATGAATAATATATTATAATTATTCAGATTGAATTATCAGTATCAATGAGGAATCTATTTTCACAATCTTTAATAATTGACTTAATATATTAATAGACAATTTTGGTTTGGACATTATTCTTCATATTATCCCAAACTGATAACTAACTTTATTAAACCTAACAAATCTACAAACACTTCTATAAATTACTAACATTCTATAAACAATCCATAGAAATACACCGAAGATGTTAAATATCACAAGAATCCATAAACACATTTAACTCTACCCCACATTATTATCCCTCATTATCAACATAATCATTATTATTATTATTATTTTACTCATTATTATAATTATTACCTTACTTAAATCTCTAATCTTGTTTATAATCATACCTAAGTGGAACCTTTACTACCTAATTAAAAGTAATAATCTAATAAGGCTATTATTTATTTATAGCAATATTATCCTTGATATTACTGATTTCCTCTACAACTACCTTTTAAACCCTATTAATTAATTCCTATTAATCAATCAAATTTCCATCATCCCCCATATCTCCTATTGCTCCAGCAATTCCCATTTCTCCCTTTCTACCCTTTTTCCCTATTTTGCCCCTTATTCCCTTAATTCCTCTACAACCATCAGGTCCTTATAATCCCTATTCTCCATGTTATCCTGAATTTTATTATAAAATTTATATTCAAATTAATATCATTATTAAAATTATTATCAATATTATAACAACACTTAATTTACAAGTAATAAAAAGAATAAAACAATATAGTTAATTAATATTGATATAGATATAAATATATTGTTGATCAAATATAAATATAATTATAAAAAATAATAATTAATATTATAATAATGATAAATTTATAAATAACCTTCTTATCCAATAATTCCTTTCTTCCCTTCAATACCCTTGACTCCCTTTATTCCCATTTCTCCATCTCTTCCATTTTTGCCATCATGTATATTCCTTTAACCTTTTTCTCCTTATTATCCTGGTTTTCCTTTACGACCCTTTAATCCTTTATATCCTTTATCTCCATTAATCCCTTTTAATCCTTTTTTTAAATCTGGAGGTCTATCAAATATTTTGCATTCTCCATCAATCCCTTTTTCGCCTTAAGGACCTTTTTCACCTTTTAGGGTTGTTTATTTTATTGATAATTCAAGGTATTAACTTATCATTTCTGCTATTGTTTTGTATTCTTTTAGTTAATTTTTGAAACCTAGGTAAATGTTTGATGCTTTTAATTTTAGTAATTCAAAATCATCTAAATCTTCATCTGATTTATTTTCAATTATTTCTTATCGTTTAATTTTTTTTATATTGTTTGGTTCATTTAAATCATCTAATATTTCTTTTTTAATTCTTTTATTAATTTTATTAGTTTAATTGGAAATAGGGTAATCTTATTTAATTATTAAAGAAGATATATTATTTTTTTATGATTAAATAAGAATTTGAATGTCTTATTATGAATTAGAAGTATTTTTCTAATTATCTTCAGAATATTCTTTCAATATTTTATTTATATATTATTAATCTTAATCTTATTATTAATCCTAAGTTTTATTTATATTATCTTCAGAATATTCTTATAATATTTTATTGATATATTGTTAATCTTAATCTTCTGTTGAAAATTCTTATAAAAATTGTTAATATAATTTTTAAACCAAAACAGCTTATTTATCCAATAGAACTTTTTTGGCTTTCTATAAATTGTTTAAAGTGCTATTAAATTATATTCTTATTAAATTATTTAAATTTTTATTCAATTTTTTATTCAGACTCATTTCTATTTAATAAATATTTTTCAAATCATTTTCTATTTTTTTATAGTCTTTATTTTCTTATGTTTTATTTCTTATTTTTGCATCTATATCATCATCTGTATTTTCTTAATTATAATTTTATCTTAATTTGTTCAAGTTAAATTGATTTTAAAAAGATAAAAGATTGTTGTTATATTTATTGGTAATATTTTTTATTAGTTCCTCTTTTTACTTTTATTCAATTATTAATTATTAAATATCTGAGCTATTATCATGGCTTTATTATTCTATTTAATTTTATTTAATATTTATGTTATTATTAGTAGTAGTATTATTTTTTTTAACTTAATTTTCTATATTTTAAATATTATCTTTAGTATTATTAATCTTTTCTATAAGAAGGTTTCTAATTATTTTTAATTGTGAGTCAAATAATTGTTGTTATTTTTACTATTCTTATATTTGATCTTACTTCAATAACTTTATCATATCAATTACTTCTTTTTTGAAATTAATTGTCTCTTAAACTTGTTATTATTAAATTTTTTAAATCTAATCTTTTAAATTTATACTATTATTCTCCTATTTTTTAATATTTTCATTATCAGTATTATTGTTTAAATATTATTTTATTGAAATGTTTTATTTTTAATTTTATTATTTCATATTATTAATTTCTTCATTTTTAGTATCATTTGTAATATTTTTTTTTTCATTAATTACCAAATCTATTTTATCTTAATTATTTGTTTTTTATAATTAAGCAGAAATGAGTAATTTTATTTATTATTTTATTTCTTTTAAATCTTCTTATTATTATTTTAAAATTTCTTATGTTGAAAAAGAATCTTTATAAATATCATCTAAGGGAGTAAGTTTGTTTTCTTAATTATCTTCTTTTTAACCAGTCTTTAATATTTATTTTAAATTTTTTTATAAATACTATTCAATACTTTATTAGATATTTTATTTAATATCTAATTGATTATCTTATTATTTATTATCATTAATATTGATATTATTTTTTTCTTTATTATTATCTTCATTCATATTAATTTTATCAATTAAAATATCAGAATCACTTTTATTATCAACATTAGAATTTAATTTCTGGTTTCCTTCTTTTTATTTCAGAGATAGTAAATTTTTTTTAAATCTCATATTATTATTTTGGCTAAAATTATCTTTAAAATGACTTTCTGCTAAAGGCAAATTTTGTTGAACATTTTATTTAATATCTTATTAATTATCTTATTAATTATCTTATTATATATCTTATTAATTATCTTATTAATTATCCTAATATTAATTATTTAGTTAAGAATCATCTTCTTATTATTAAGGTTAATAATTTTCATTTAAATTATCTTAAGAATAATTATCTGAAACTGTTTTCCAATTGGTAATATCTTAATTTTAAGTTAAATTATCATTTGAATTTTAATTAATATTAAAAATCTAATCACTATTAGATGTTGAACCTTCTTAATTCTAAAATTATCTCGCCATTTGCTATAACTTTATTTATTATTATTATTGTTATTGTAATTATTATTATTAATACATTTATAATTATTAGTCTTATTAAAATTAAGATTATAAAGGATATTAAAATTATTGTTAGTTATTTTCCTCATTAGACATATAAATCCTTTTTGATTCTTGACCTGAATATAAATTTCTAACTTGCTAAAATCTCATATTCTCTATTTTTCCTTATTTTTATATATTAGAAACATTTTAACTAATATTCTTATTTTAATTCTAATCATTAAGAATTTCATAATCTTTATTTTCTACAATATATTTTCCTACTAAATTTTATAAATCTTATTTCTTTTTACCTAATTTTGATAACAATAAATCTATTTAACTATCTAAATTTTATTATTTTTATATTTCTAACCCATTTTCTTATTCCACTAATAATTTGTAATCTTCAATTTCTTCATTGATGCAAATGAAAAAATTTAATATAATTTCAATTAAAATAATTAATACAAATTTTACCTTCATTTATATGTATAATTTATTATCATCATATAGATTAATATTATTTTATAATAATAACAATATATATGTTAAATATTTATTTTAATTAAATTTTGTCCAAAAAATAAAATATAAAAGAAACTAATAAATATAAATTTTTATTATTTAATAAATACTATTAATCGAAGATATTCATTTTTAATGATACTATTGATTTGAATTTAATTAATTTTAAGTAATTTATTTTAAATTTTTAAGTTAAATATGAGAATTTAATAAGCTTCTAACTTTTTGATTATTTTGACTTATAATGCTATTTTTAATATTGATTGAATTATTGATGGAATAAACTTAACTAAATATACTTTTTTCTTCTTTTAAAGGAGTTTAAATTTTCATGTAAGAAGTAGTATTACTTAAAATGCTATTAGTTAATTCATTATTTTCTTATAATAAAACAAAAGAACTTTTTATTATATCTAACTCTTAATTTCTTAATCTAAAATTATTATTTATTTATTAAATTTTATATTTGAAATCATTTTCTATTTTTTATTTTTCTTATAATGAGTAAATATCATCGACATAATTAATCTAATTTACTTAAAATTATAATACATTACTTTTATTCTCGTTTTATTATTTTGAGAATTTGTAGAATTATTATTAATATTATGGTTTTTTAATCTTAATTAACTGTTGATAAACTAGTCATTTTTTTATTAATATATCCTGTCATATATTTCTTAATAATCTAAGCATTTTTCATTTAATTAATGAATAATTAAATTCTTTAAAATGATTATTTATTTTTATTTTACTTTTTTAATAGGTGTTTAAAAAACAGATGTTTAAAAAGAATTATTTTAAGATTTAAATAAAGAATTGTTTTGTTTTTAATAACTATTGTCTTAAATGAAAGATGATTATAATAGTTGAAAATGATAATTATTAGTATTATTTGGTGTATTTTATTATTTAGTTATCATAATATTAAATATAAAAAAATAAATATAAGAAATAAAAAAATATTAAATAATGGATACTAATAATGAGTAATTCAATATAATTTTTAGGAAGTTATTCAACTTAGACAAATTATGTTTTAAGAAATGTGTATAAAATCCAGATAAATAATTTAGTGTAGAGGAAGAATAATGTTTACGTAAAAATAAAAAGCTTAATATTATTAAAAGATAATTGCACTCTGAAAATAATAAATGCTGAAGAATACATGCAAATGCTAAACAGTTATTAGTCAAAAATCGGGTACTAAGAAAAGAAGATAAAAATTTGAAAATATATAATTTTAATAATTAAATACGATTAAATAAATAATAAAATATGTATAAATAAATAATTAATTATAATGTAAAATCACGCAAGTAATTTTTTAGTGCCTACAAAGTTCATCACAATTTTATCGCAAATAGTACTGAATGTGATTGTGCTTTACAACATGGTAAACAAAATTAAATATTAATTAATAATAAATTAGAAAACTAATATTCAAGCAGGAGGAATAATTTAGATTGATGTTAAATCTGATCAATATTAAGAGCTTTAAAAAAGGTTTTCTTCTTTTTATTATTTTATAGTCTCACAAATTATGCGGTTATAGGAATAGTTATACTGTTTATTGATATCTTTATTATGTTTACTGGTGTTACT
>Ga0315908_10003443_pt1 | contig 11463 bp, 6 predicted proteins | sample LakEriMetagenome_12_FD_203520 | JGI IMG/M metagenome (GOLD analysis project Ga0315908, IMG submission 203520) | Freshwater fungal communities from buoy surface, Lake Erie, Ohio, United States - Buoy 4 MA124 | ecosystem: Environmental > Aquatic > Freshwater > Lake > Lake biofilm | place: USA...
AATACCTTCAATTGAAGCCTTTGTTGTTTTTCTAGCGTGTCTTTTTCCTCCAACTTTTCCCATTCCTTTTCCTCCTTTACCTCCTTTTCCTTATCCTGCCATTTTTATGTTTATCTTATTTTTATATACTTAAATTCAGTTAAATCACATTTTAAACTTTTTTTATTACTATTTTTATATCTCAAAATCTAATTGGCTCTTTATTATTAACTAGAATTTTTATAATTATTTATTTTATTAACTTATTTTATCAAATTCTTTTTAGAACTGTTTATTCTATTAAATTAAAATTAACCAATATAATTTAATTATAAATTAAGTATTTAATTTTTAATATAAAAAGAAAACAGTTAGAAATAATACATTAAAAAATAAATAAAATGGCTAGAACAAAATTAACAGCAAGAAAATAAACTGGAGCTAAAGTTCCCAGAAAATAATTGGCTTAAAAACACGCCAGAAAGAGTGCTCCAGCCACTGGAGGAGTTAAAAAGCCTCACAGATTCAGACCAGGAACTGTTGCTTTAAGGGAAATTAGAAAATACTAAAAATCAACTGAATTGTTAATGAGAAAACTACCTTTCTAAAGATTGGTAAGAGAAATTGCTCACGAATATAAACCTGATTTGAGATTCTAAAGTTCAGCTGTAATGGCTTTATAAGAAGCTGCTGAAGCTTATTTAGTTGGATTATTTGAAGATACCAATTTATGCGCTATTCATGCCAAGAGAGTCACTATCATGACTAGAGATATCCAATTGGCCAGAAGAATTAGAGGAGAAAGATTCTGAAGTGATACTAATTAATATAATATAAAGATTATCAAAACACTTTTTTATATCTATATTTATTAATTTTAATTAATAAATTATAAATTATTAAAATTTCTAAAATATTTATAATATTTATTTTAAATAAACAAAATAATATAGAAATATTTTAAATTTAAAGATATTAAGTTTAAAATTTAAAAGTATTTTCAATTTATAATATCAATTATTAATAATAATACTCGATTGGTTGTTTGTAATTATATTTCTATTGCTATTTTAAGAAATATCATCTTTAGAAATTTTAATAATTGGATCTAAAGGGTCTTTTATAATACGAGGTAAATTTTTATTTAAATCATTTTTGACCAATTATTTTTTTTTAATATTTATAGGTTAAATTTATTAAAGTTCTTTATAAATTTCATTTTAAACTAAACTCTTTACCTATTATTTTGAAGGTTTTTTAATGCTATATTTTTAAATATATTTATCATTATGCAAATAAAATTATTTAACCTTTTGTTTTTAATTAATTTAATTTTCTTATTATTACTTGAATATATAAAATATTAAATACCATACTATTATCATTTATTTAGTAATTTTTATAAATATTGATATTGATGTTATTATTTATTTATGGTAATTTTTTAACATCTTAAATTTAAAATATTTGTTATAAACTAAGCTCAGAATTATTTTTTTTCTATTCTAAACTGATATTTCTTTGCTATTTTAATACTAATTTATTAACTAATTTTTAGTTAATATTTGGAATGATTTATTAGTATATTTCATTTTATTATTATTATTATTAATCATTATTATTTATAGTTTTAGGCGAAGACATTGACTATATTTTGAAATTATTATTTTAATTATAATTAGGTTTAGGCATAAGATTTTACAAAGTTTTAAAAACTCTTGGTATTTTGATAGTTTTCAATAATTAACAATCCATTTCCTCCTACTCTTCATAAATATAAGGATTACTAAGATTATAATGATTACTAATATTATGATTAATAGGATTAAAATGCATATAACTAATAGAATTCAAAGCCAAATCCAAGACCTTCTAAGCAGTAGGTCTCAACTAAGGATTGACTTACAACAAACTTCTAATAATATTAGCTAGATCCTGACTATAAATTGGACTAATCTGATTATATAAGCCCTTAGAAATCTTTTTGCTTAAAGCCTACATATTTTCAGCTCTAAAGGGAGGCTTAAGAGTGGCCATCTCATAAACCACACATCCTAAAGACCAAATATCACTCTTATAATCATATTACTTTTCTTACCACACTTCAGGAGAAGCATAATATGGAGTACCTGTCTAAGTCGAAATAAGGTCGCCTTTCTTTGTCACTTTGCTGACATTCAAATCTCCCAATTTGACAGTCCCGTCTTTATTCAGAAATACATTGGCGCTCTTCAAATCTCAATGCAATATGTTCATCTTGTGTAATTGCTTTAAACCTTTAGTCATCTACACTAAAATTGACCAAATTTCACTTTCCTAAATTAGTTCTTTCTTCTTTTTCTGGCTTACTATCTTTTGGTATAAGTCACCATTATCATTATAATCCATCACTATAAATAAATAGTTGTAGTCTTCTTCCAAGAAAGCTTCTTTATATTGAACTATGTTTGGGTGCTTGATACTTGCTAATATTCTTATTTCGTTAAGTGCATTTTGTTTCTCTTTTTCTTCCAATTTTCCTATTTTCACCTTTTTCAATGCATAATCAGTGTTGTCCTTTAATCTATGCACTAAATAAACTTTAGAATAAGCACCTTCACCCAATTTATGTTTTATTTCAAAGTCTTTAAGTGACATTTATTCTAAAACTTATATAATTTGATAATTATTTATTTGTAAAGTATTAATAAATATATTAAATCTATAATAATAATGGTATGAATATATGTATATATTATATATAAAAAAAGGATGTATTAGATTAATAAATCTGATGTAGATATTATAAATAAAAAAGATAGAAAATTAATAATATAAAATAAGATATAATAAATGTCAGATTTACAACCTGTAGTGATCGACAATGGAAGTGGAATGTGCAAAGCTGGTATTTCTGGAGAAGAAGCTCCATAAGTATGTTTCCCAGCTATCGTAGGTAGACCTAAATACGAGAACATCATGGGAGCAAATGAGAAAGACTGCTTCGTAGGAGATGATGCCCAATCAAAAAGAGGTATATTAACATTGAATTACCCAATCGAACACGGAATCATCAATAATTGGGACGATATGGAGAAAATCTGGCACCACTGTTTCTACACAGAACTGAGAGTGGAACCCTCCGAAAGACCATGTATGTTGACTGAAGCTCCTCTGAATCCTAAAGCTAATAGAGAAAAGATGACTGAAATAATGTTCGAAAACTTCAATGTACCAGCCTTCTATGTCTCCATTTAAGCTGTATTGTCCCTTTATGCTAGTGGAAGAACCACTGGTATTGTAGTTGATTCAGGAGATGGTGTTACTCATACTGTCCCCATTTTCGAAGGATTCTCATTACCTTCTGCTGTCGGTAGAATCAATCTCGCCGGAAGAGACTTAACTTTGAAAATGAGTAAGTTATTAACTGAAGTTGGATGCAATTTGGTTAGTTCTGCTGAAATGGAAATCGTAAGAGATATTAAGGAGAAGTTAGCTTATGTCGCAATTGACTATTAAGCCGAAATGAAAGCTTATTAGGAATCCAATGCCAAGGAATAGACATATGAATTGCCTGATGGAAAATATGTGACTTTGGGAGATTAGAGAATCAGATGTCCTGAATCATTATTCGATCCATAAAATCAAGTTGGTAAGGATTATCCAGGAATTCACACTCTTACTCACAGAAGTATCATTGATTGTGATATCGATATAAGGAAAACCTTATTCTAAAATATAGTCATGAGTGGAGGAACTACTCTTTATCCTGGTATTGATGAGAGATTGTAGAAGGAAGTCTAGAATCTAGCCCCATCTGCTATCAAGGTTAAAGTTAATGCTGATGCCACTAGGAAATATTAGGTCTGGATTGGAGGAAGTGTTCTTTCTTCTTTAGGAACATTCTAAAATATGTGGATCACCTCAGCCGAGTTTTAAGAAAGTGGTTCCAGTGTTGTACACAGGAAATGCTTCTGATTTCTTTGCATTTTTATTAATATTTATTATATTATTATTATCAATTATTCATTTTATTTATTTATAATATTTCATTATTTAATTTTCTCATTTACAATTATATATATTATTATTTTTCCATTTATTATTTAAAGTTATAATAATCATTATTATTAAATTTTAATAGTGTTTATTGAAGAGTTTTTATCAGCTAGCTCAATAACTTCAATCATTTTCTTCAAAAATTTATTCTAAGCCTTGTTTGATACATTATCAACAACTAAAATTTCTTAAAATTTATTATCGTTTGTAATATAAGTTCTTCCTCTTTATTCTCCGTAAGTTTCTACTTAGATTCTTAATTTTTTACCAACAAAATCATCTTTATCAACTAAATAATACTAAAAAATTATAATAAATTATATAATTTTACAAGAGTAAAATCATCATGACAAGGAACGTATTCTTTTTTGTTAATTGTTAAATAATTATTTTAGTAATATCTAATATTTTGATGAAGATCATCTTTAAATTTGGATCCTGAAATTTTAAGAATTTATTCTTCTGTAAGATGAATTTAATGAGTAGCATCAAGCATAACCATTATAATTTCAATGTTTTTTATTTAAAGTGCAACATTAGCTGCTTCTGGATCTGTAAAAATATTCATTTCTGCAAAAGGAGTCACATTTGTTATTTAAAGACCTCCTCCCATTATTAATAATTTATCAATAAAATTTGTAATATCAGGAAATATTTTTACTAATAAAGCAAAATTTGTTAAAGGACCTGTAACTACAAAACTTACTTTGCTATTGAATTTTTCAGCATGACTTTTTATTTTTTTGTAAATTTAAGCAACAAATGATTCTTCTTCATTATTTCTTAAAGTTTCTTTATATTTATCTTCAGGAATTTCCCAATCAATAGTGAGTCCATTTGGTCCATGAAAAGTATTTAAATCATCATAATCTTAATGCATTTCATAACAAAAATGACTTTTACTTCCTTAAATTACAGGAATATCCAATTTATTAATTCCTTTTAATACTTTCAAACAGTTTTTTGTTGTCGAATCTACACTTGAATTCCCAAGAGAAGTTGAAATTCCAATCATATTTAATGAATTTTCATAACATCCCAATATTATTGCTAAAGTATCATCTATCCCAGGATCACAATCTAACCAAAAATGTTATTTTTAATCTATATTCATATTATAATAATAAATATATAATTTGTACTGATAATAAAAATTTTTTTATAATATATTTTAATAATCATTTAAAAAAAAATATAAAATTTAAATTATGTAAGGTTTTGAATATTTGAAATAAGAAACAATAGATTAATTAAAAAATTTTAATCAGGAACATTTATTAAAAGCTGTAAATGAATGTAAAGATGAAACATAAAAAATAAATTTAATAAAACAGATTGAAGAAATAGATTTTAAATTGATAAGTTAAGTATGATAAAATATAAATAAAAAAGTTATATTAAAAATAATAATAAAAAAATGTTGATTCAAATTCAGAAGAAATAAAGCCTTTAAAGAATTTATAGAAGCTAGAAGATATAAATGAAGAAGAAAAATAGAAGTTAATAAATATAGGTTTTAATAGTATAAACAAAGGAGAATTAGGAATAATAATTATGGCAGCAGGTTAAGGAAGTAGACTCGGATTTGAACATCCAAAAGGTATTTACGATATCGGTTTACAAAGCAAATCCACAATATTTGAAATAATAATAAAAAGATTAATTTGTCTTCAAAATCTAGCATAGTAAAAGTAAGAGAATGAAAATAAAAAATCATGCAAAATAAAATTAATGATAATGACAAGTCCAATGAATTACAACGAAACTCTTTAATACTTCTCTTCAAAATAATACCTAGGTCTGGACAAATCTTAAGTAATATTTTTTAAATAAGGAACTCTTCCAGCTATTCTCTCCTGTGGTAAAATTGTATTAGAATCCCCTTCAAAAATAATGATGGCTCCCAATGGCAATGGAGGCATCTATCAAGCTCTTCATGATTCTCATATAATCTCCATTCTAAAAGCAGAAGGAATAAAACACGTGCAAATAATAGGAGTAGACAATGTGCTTGTAAAGATTGGAGATCCTTTGTTTTTAGGCTACTCAATAGCCAATAATCTAACAGTAGCTGCTAAGTATATTGATAAAGAAAGATGGGATGAACGAGTTGGGGTGCATTGTTAAATAGGGGATAAAGTGGGGTAATATAAAATTATTAATATAAATATTATTATAACATAATAATTAAAATTAATTAATATTATGATCATAATTAATTTAAAAGAGTTGTCGAGTATTCTGAAATCAGTCAACAATAGGCATAGAGTAAGGATGATGATGGATTGTTGAGTTATAGAGCTGCTTTTGTTGTCAATATGATGGTTAAGGTTTAGTTTCTCGAGAAACTTGATTCTCATAGTTTGTGTATTTTGGCTGGCAAGTATCATGTTGCTGTTAAAAATGCTAATACTTTTGATTTTGATTAGTAACAGACAATTAATTAATAGTGTATTAAGTTTGAAATGTTTGTTTTTGATATTTATTCTCTTATTGAAAAACCTTTAGATCATTTTGGATGTTTATAAACTATTAGGGAACAAGAATTTGCACCTGTTAAAAATTAAAAAGGCGCAAAAGATGATTCTCCTGATACTGCTAGAAATCTAATTAGCAAATTACATTCCTCTTGGCTTTAAAAATTAGGATATACTCTAATAGGTAAATTAAATTCAAATTTTATTTATTTTAATTTTTCAGAATCTGAATAGAATCATATAACTTAGTTATGTGAAATAGATTTTCAATTAAGTTATGATGGAGAAGGATTAAAAGATATTAATATTTCTAAAGAAATTCCTATTCAATTGCCTTTTTATTATTAATGATTTTTATTTTATAAATAAATTTAAAATTATTTAATAAAATTCAAATAAAAAATTATAAAAATTTTAAATATAGATTTTATTAATTTATTATTTTTAATTAATTTATATTCATCTTATATAATTATATATATTTAATCATGTTTCTATAAAATTAATTCACATATTTTTTATTTAGCTTTTACAATCATTTCTTTTTATTTTGTAAATTAAAAAAATTATTTCGCTTAAAAAAAAAAAAAATAAATTATTAAATTAATAATTTAAAACTATAAAATAGTCTAAAAAAATAAATATTATTAAACATTAAATAATATTAAATATAAAATTTATATTATTAAATTGATTTTATCTTTTAAATTATTCTTGCTCATAAATTTAAAACGGCAAAGCTAAAAAAATATTTTAATAAATATTTTACTTTCTAATTAATATTCATTTTTAAATTAGCTTCTAATAAATAAAAATAAAATATGTATGATTAAAAAAAGTATCAATTATTAATTTTAATTTTAAATGCAAAATTTATAATAAATATAAAATAAAAGGGCTAAATAAAAAACTATTCTAAATCATTTCTTATTAATAGTATCGTTTATTTTATTTTGATAATAAAAAATAATTTGATTTTTAATTTGATTTTCTAAAAGTATATGTATTAATAAATACTAATGCTATTATTTTAAGGGTCATTAAAAAAATTTGAAAAATTATCACTATTGATATAAAAATTTTTCATTTTTATAATAATTTTTTTATTTCTATTAATAAAAATTTAATTATATTTAAATTTTATTTAAATAAAATTATTAAATAAAATTATTTGATTAAAAATAATTTATTAATATATATAATATTAAAATAATCAATAAAATTAGTATAAATAGCTTTTTTTTCTTTTAATTATGGAAATTAATCCTAAACTATTATTAATAATAGCTTTATATTATTAATAATCTTAATTATTTTAATTATAATTAATTAAAGATCTATATAAACACTCTGCAATTTAAGAAACATAGTCTTATATTTTATTATAAAATTAGCTTTATATTAAAATTAAAATTGAAAATATCCACAAATTTTGATTATAATTGACTATTTCTATAAAAATCAAACGTTCTTAAATCAAACCAATTAATTAAATAAATCTTTCCTTTAATTAAATATAAAATTTACCTATTTAGCATTTATCAGTATAGATAAACTTGGATAAATCCAATGTGATATGTTATTTTCTAAAAATAGATTTATAAAAACATTTTAATCATCAACTATCATTTTATGATTAAAAACATTATCTTGAATATTATATACTATTTTTGTAATATCATTATTTTATGAAAATTCATATAATAATTTATTATATTATTAAAGAGTTTCTTCTTAAAAATTTTCTAATTATTAAATAAAATTATTATCTAGTTAATAAATATATTAAATTGTTTTTTATTGGAAATTTTCTTCTTATTGAATAATTTAATTTTCTAATTTATCATTTACAAATATATTTTATAATTTTTATGATTATTCTCAAACAGATAATAAATACTATTTAGCAGAATCAATAGATTAATCTGAATTTTAACTTGAAATAGGTAATGCAGCCTAAACAAATTCTTCACTACTATTATAACTACTTTCTTATTAACTAATTTCACTCATTATAATATTAAAATATAAAATAATAAATAATTATTCTAATAGAATAATCACTGAAATAAGTAATAAATTTTCAAAAAATATATTAAAAAGTAAGAAAAATAATAAAAATGAAAACTTTTAATTTTAATTTTTTATTGTTTTCTTAATAATTTTAATTTATAAAATTTTAGAATAATTTAAGGGCAAGATAAAATTAGAATAAGAGATTAGATTTGAGAAATAAAAAATGACAAATTCAAAATAAAGATAGAATATTTATAAATCAAGAAGAGTAAAAATAATCACAAATTTAATAAAGAATATAATTAAATTTTGATTCTAAAATAAGATTTTCTGAAGCAATAAATCCAAAAAAAAAAAAAAAAAGTAAAAATATAAATTTTAATAAAAAAATAAGATTAAGATATTATATGAAAAAAATATTTTTAAATTAATATTGTAAAAATAATTTATTATTATTTTTATTAATAAATTTTAAATTCAATAAATGCTCAAACAAATATTTTAAAAGCTTTAAATTCAAAAATATTTTTAAATTAAATAAATAATATAAATATGAATAGAAAAAATATTTAAGAATAATTTAATTTAAAAATAAATCTTTTAGAATTTTTTAAAAAAAAATTAGATATAAATATTGAAAATGATTTAAAAAATAAAAAATGAAAATAATATTATTATTGATAGTGGGTTTAATAGGAAGTTTGTAAGTAAGATGTCGTTATAGAAAAAGATATGATAGATATGATAGATATGATAGAAGATATGATAGAAGATATGATAGGGGTAGAGGTGGAGCTGGAGTTGGTGTAGGAGTAGGAGGAAGTGGAGGAGGAGCTGGAGTAGGGGTTGGTGTTGGAGGAAGTGGTGGAAGAGGAGGAGGAGGAGCCGGAGTTGGGGTTGGAATTGGTGGAAGTGGTGGAAGAGGAGGAGGAGGAGCTGGAGTTGGGGTTGGTGTTGGAGGAGCAAGTGGAAGATGGTGATCAATCTATTTATTATTTTATTCTTTTTTATATATATATCTAAAGTCTATTCAATTAATTTATTTTATTTTTCTATTCAAATTATTGTTTATCTTAAATTATTTTTATATATAATTAAATTAATAAAAGTTGGTTATAAATTTTAATTCGTTAAAATATTTACAATTATCATAATTTATATTTTTCTGTAATTTTTGTTTAGTTATTAATTAAAAATTTAAGAGTTAAAATTGAAGATATCAGGTAAAAAAATAATGAGCAAATAATAAAATAAAAAATATTTAATTATTTAAATATCATAATTAAAATAATTGAAATAATAACTCCTAAACCTAAAAATATAAGTGAAATAATATACATTAAATCAGTCTGAAAACACTAAAGTTAATAGTTTTTTAATTTTAATAAAAGTCTTAAGATATTATAAGGTTGATACAATTTGTCATATTTATTTCATAAACTCCACAAAAGACAGAAACTATAATACAAATTGAATATTTTTATTAATACTAAGCAATTATAATTACTATTATATTAATTATTCCAAAGATAGAAACTATAAGAAATAATTTATATTTATCTATCTTTTTTAATATAAGATTAAAACTAATTCCTAAAATAAATTCTGTAAGTCCTAATGTAATAAAACAATAAGCTGTTTTAACATTTATTTCTTCTTTAGTTAAAAAATTTAAATTAATTGAGTTTTCTACTAACATATATAGAAAGTTTGAATATATTCCTATAATATATCCTGACCCTAAATAACTAAAAGCCAGTTACTAAATATTTGAATCTTTTAATCTTTATTTTATGTTTATAAATTATTATCTGAATCCATTTTATATTTACTATTAATCATTTTATTAAACATCATATTCTATCTTAAAATAAAAATAATAAAATTACATTTTAAATAAATGCAAGTAAAAAGGCACTAAAAAGAGCAACAAAAAACAAAATAAAAAAATAAATAAAATGAGTGAAATACTAAAGAATAAAAAGTGTCAATATATTTCCAAACAACTAACTACCCAAAGTAAAAGCGGTAAATAATCCAAAATACAAATTGATTTTATCTTGATTTTCTGATAATTCCGAAATATAAGTGCTAGAAGCAACCCATATAATAGCAGCAGCAGATCCACAGATAGAACTGGCAACAACATTAATGGAATAAATACTAAGAGAGTTACACCAACTTTTAGTATTGTCCAATTCACAGCTGCATCCTAGAATTCCACTACCCAAAAACACAATGTAACCAAAAACTGAAATGCAGATGCTCTTTTTCAGTCCTAATTTACTTATAATGAAAGGTGAAAACAAACAGTTTATACTAAAGGTTAAGTATATTGTTAAAATGCTTATATTTCCCAAATATTCCAATTTCTACTGCTCATATATTTATACCACCATGTTTTGTGCTGAGTTAAAGCAACTGAAAACCAACAGAAGGCATATTACAAGTAAATAGATAGAAAACATTATTATTTATTATTTAAAAAATAATCAACAAGAAATACTGATTTTAAATCTAAAAATAGCTTTTAACGTTATACTGAATGATTATTCTATTATAAATATAGAAATTTTTTTAATTAAAAGTATAAATAATAAAATATGTATATAATATGAATATGAATAAAAAATATATAACGAAAATATAATTCCAATAATTCTGTATAATTAAATTGAGCCAATGATATGCAAAAAAGAATGAGATAGTATAATTAGATAGTATAAAAGAGGCATAAATAATAAGGATTATAATATAAAATTAAAATGCCAGCCTAAAAGAAGCCTGTAAGCAAATCACCAGCCAAATAAGTAAAGAAAGAAGAAGCTTAAAAGAGACATAAAAGAAGAGTAGAAACCTTCTCAATTTATATTTACAAAGTATTGAAATAAGTTCACCCTGAAACTGGAGTAAGCAAAAAAGCAATGAGCATCATGAACTCATTCATCAATGA
>Ga0315908_10003444_pt1 | contig 11463 bp, 3 predicted proteins | sample LakEriMetagenome_12_FD_203520 | JGI IMG/M metagenome (GOLD analysis project Ga0315908, IMG submission 203520) | Freshwater fungal communities from buoy surface, Lake Erie, Ohio, United States - Buoy 4 MA124 | ecosystem: Environmental > Aquatic > Freshwater > Lake > Lake biofilm | place: USA...
AAGTAAATTTCAAATAAATTTCTTAAATTTTTAAATCTGTTAAATTCATTCTATTAATTTTTATAAATTATATAATACTTATATATATTTTAAAACATTAAAAAATTCATAATTTGAATATTTATATCAAAAAAAATATTTTATTATGAAAATAATTTTTAATTATTTAATTCCTTTAAAATTATAAAAATTATTTCAAAAAAAATCGTTTGATTTAAACAATATTTATAAGATAAAATTAATTTTCTAATAAAATATTAAATTAACGCATTTTATTAAAAAAACTAAAAAATAAAATATAAAATAAATAAAATAATATATATGCATAAAGGATTCAAAGAAATATAATAAAAATCTAAAATGATTAAAAATAACGATATGTGTCTGAAAAAAGCAGTAGAACTAATAAAAAAGATATAAAAATAAATCCATGAAGAATATCGAAATGTGTCTCCATTAATTAGTATTCCATTTGATTCTAAAAACTCAAAAATAGATCCGTCTGAAATTTAATACATAAAAAGATAAACTCTTTTACCAAAACCTTAAGTAACATCTTAAACAAAATTCGGAACACTCCATACTGATTATATGTTAGACATCAATAATATTTAAGGGGAATGGCAAAAACCTTAAATAAAACCATTCGAAAATATCTCAATGCATCCTTTTTCATCTGCCATTCATTATGCAGTTTAGTCATTTGAAGGAATGAAGGCATTTAAGGATAAAAAAAATAATGTTAGGTTATTTAGACCAGATTTAAATATGAATAGATTTCGGAGATCTTGTTTAAGGATTTCATTACCTGATTTCAATACAGAAGGCTTGTTGAGTTGTATTGAGTAATTAATTAAAATTGAAAAGGATTGGGTCCCAGGTGAATTTGGTTAGAGTTTGTATATTAGACCTACAGGAATAAGTATGAGTGAAGCTTTGGGAGTTAGGGCACCTTCAAAGAGCAAGATATTTGTAGTTAATAGTCCAGTAATATTTATATATTCATTTTTAATTAATTAATCAAATGTTTTCAAGTTAATTTATTAATTATTAATGATAATGTTATTTATAATTGATTATATGGAATAAATGTATTTGATATATGATTATAATGAATATATTGATAGGTAGGTCCTTACTATCCTTCAGGATTTACTCCGATCGGACTATACTGTGATCATAGAAACATCAGAGCAGCTCCATAAGGTTACGGTTCATTCAAATTAGGATGCAATTATGGTCCGACCATAGCATTAAGTAATTTGGCAGAGAAATAAGGATATGAGTAGATCTTATGGTTATATAAGAATCAATTGTTAGAAGTTGGGACAAGCAATCTTTTTATCTTGTGGACTAATTTAGAAGGCTAATTGGAATTAGTAACTCCTAAGGCTGATGACCTTATTTTACATGGTGTCACTAGGGATTCTGTATTGGCTCTTAGTAGGGAGTTTAATAGGTTTCCTGTTGTCGAAAAAAACATCACCATTGATGAGTTGATTTTATCAGTATAGTAAAAAAGGGTAAAATTTTATTAGCTATATATTATATCGATATTATCTATATATTATGTTAATATTGTTTTTATATTATATTTTATCGATATTATAATTTATTAATATTGTCTTTATATTTTTTGTGTAATTTTATTATTTTTAATATATTAAGATTGTTGAGGTATTTACTAGTGGGACTGCAGTAACAATTGGGCCTGTTCATAAGTTTATGTATAAGGATTAGGAGTATTAAGTCCCTATTGATAAGGAAATTGGAGCTGGGAAATTTGCTAAAGAGCTTAGTGATAAATTGCATAAAATATATTATGGAGAAATAGATCATCCTTGGTCTAAAATTGTTGCTTGATTATTATTATTATTATTATTTATTAATATCTATATAATATATTTAGTAAAAATTTAATTAGTGATCATTTGTAAAATGCGTTCATTTCTTTTAATTGTTTCTTATAATTACTTATTTTTTTTATTTTTTGCTATAATTGTTCTTCTAATTCTTATTTTTTTTTTATTATGTTATAATTTTTTGTTTTTTAATTCTCTAATTTTTATATTTCACTTTCGATCTAAAATAATTAATAATTTTTTACGTTTTTTTTTTAAGAATTTGTTATCATTAAATCATTTTCTATTTCTTATAATTAGCTTGAATTATTTGTAACATTTTAATTTTCATTAATATGTATAGATTATTTTATATTTTGACTGTTATTTTTATTTTAGATTTATAAGTAATTTTTTTATTCTTAATCATTTTATTCCTAATGAAAACTTTTATTTTATTTGTTTTTATTATTATTTCCATTATTTTATCTATTTTTTACAATATTATAATTTTAATTGTGATTATTTTATATTTAATTATTTAGATTTTCTAATTCTTCATTATTAATGACTGTTGATTTGTTTTGTCTATGCTTGTATTTATTTATAATATTTGAATTATTTTAAATTTATTATTCTTCTTATTAATTATAAAAACTACTATTATTATTAATATTAAGATAATTTTATTTCACATCTTTATTAGAATTATTTTATTTATTAATTTAAAATTATTTTTACTAATTTTATTCATATTTATCCTACTTTTCTTCATTTTTTTATTCTTAAATATTTTATTTTTAACTATTTTAATTTCTATTTATCTTTAAATTTTATTAATTATTATCTTACAAATCTAACTATTACTAATTAAATTTGAATTATGCAGTTAATTTTAAAACATCTTTATTATCTTATTTTTCTAGAATACTAGTGATATAATTAAGTTCTTATGTTTATTTTTATATTTAAAATTTTAGAGTTTTTTCTTTAACTTCCTTCGTAGATAAATCTTATTATAAATAATATATTTAATCTTTTAAATCTATTATTGATTATTCATATTATCAATTTAAGTTAGATTATTATTATAATTTTTTATTCATTTCAAATTATTATTAATTTTCATTTTTATTAATTTCTTAAAATTATTATTATATTTAGTCTTTTTTTAAAACTAATTAACAATTTTCATCTTTCAAATCTTTAATTATTTTATTATAAGATTCATTTTATTATCTAAATAATAGTTAATTTTTAAAATTAAATAAATAATTAATTAATAGAAATCTATATTACAAAATATTTTATAAATAAAATAAAATATAAATACTTAATTTTATTAATTTCCTAGTTTAATTATTCGATTTTTTTTTATTATACTATATTATTTTTTTCAAGATTAAATAACTTATCCGATAATAATTCTTTTTCATTTTATAGATCTTAAATTTAAGAATATTAATCTCTATTATCTTCTTCCAATTTAGATATTTTAGATTACTCTAAAAACAATAATTTCTTTTTGGTTTCACATTCTTATTATAAATTATATTCTAATTAATCGAAATCAGATAGTTTTTACTAATATTCTCTTATTTTTTATTGTTATTATTCAAATTCTCTCTAATAATCATTAGATAGATTATTAATTTATTTTTAAAGTGCTATTAATTTTTATTTAATATTTACATTCTACTTATAAATTTAATCTAGTATTTTCATTTTTATAATCTAATACTTAATGATCTTAAATTTATAATTTAGTATTTTAATGTATTAATTTTTCATTTAATTCATTTATTATTTATTGATATTAATTTTATTATTATTCTGATTAAATACTATTATAAAATATTTAATTTGTATCTATCATTTCTGATTTTCCTTTTAATTCTAATTCCTCCTCTTCAGAATTATTAGTTTTTTATTTTAACTTTTTTGGACTATTATTTAATTATTTATTTTTATCCTTTTGCAAACTATTATTTTTTTATTAGTCTGTTTAATTATATTTTTTTTCTAAAAATTAATTACTTTCAGATTATTTATTTGTGTATTCTTGTTTAATAAATTTTTGAAACAATTTATTATTTTGAACTTTATTAATAGAAATAGGTATATTTTGCATAAAAAATAAAATAAGTTTAATAAGATAATAATTATTATTATATAATTAATAATTTAATGAGTAGTAATAATTAAAAATTAAATGAAGTATAATTAAAAAATAGTAAAAAAGATGTGAAAATATTAGGAATAATATTAATAATTTTGAATATGATAATTTAATCTAAAAACAAAGAATAAGAAAAAGTAGAATAAAAATTATAATTATGCAACATAAATGATTTCAATATATCAAATATAGAATTGATAATGAATAATAATACAAATAATAATTCAGAGTTTGGAAATATAGAATAAAGAAAATAACAAATAATAACAAAACTAAAAGAAATGTACAGAAATAGTTCAATCCAAATAAACAAATAAATAGAAATACAATTAGAGCCAATTAACATTTTTTAAAATTACTTTATAAATACAACAATAAGAATATAACCATATCAAAACCGATTAAAGAGAAAATTAAAACTAATAATAGAAGAAGAACAAGAATAAAAAAAAAAAAAATAACTGATTTTTTAACTCTAAGAAGAATAAATTAAGAAAAAAATAATCATGATTCTTTAAAGTAAAGACCCAGATTATATAAAAAGACAACTAAACTTGATTTTTACATAGCCTGATTTAGAACCAGAGTTAATCAAAAAATAACTATTAATAATTTTAGAACAAGAGAAAATACCTTAAATAATAAAGAAATAACTGCAAATTATAATAGAAGAGAGTAGTTAAATAGAGTCGACTCCAGTTTTACTTAAAAGGACTCTTTTGATTCTTCTGAATGACACAATGGATTAAAATCAAACTGTTATAAATTTAGTTAATAGAGTGTTGCATATTTTAGTGGAAGAGGATTAACCTGTTTTTATTAAAAAAGAAATATAGAGGAATTTGTTGATATTATTAGAATAATAATAATAAAATTTATAGAAATTTGTGTTAAGAAAAATAGTAGTATTCCTTAATGATACTTAGCTTAACACAACTTAAGAAAAAAGAGAAGTGGTTAGGAAACTTATCGTTAATCTTTAAGAATCTAAACAAAATGATGTAGTTAAAAGTGTTTTTAGGAAATTGTACTTGTTTTTAAATGAAACATATAATCAGTAATAAATTATAGAAGATTAGAAAAAAGAAATATTGAAGAAAATTTATATTATCATGAATAATGATACAAAAGTAAATGAATAAAAGTACAAAAAGTTAATAGTATTATTATAAGATTAATTGGAATAAAATTAAACAGAATAAATTAAATTAGTTAAAAAGAAATTAAACATTAATATAGAAGAAAAACAGATCGAGAAAATAGTTTAGATTATTAAAAAATAATTGATGATTGATTTTAATTAGAAGAATAAGTTAAAAGAATTAGATTTATCAGAAAAATATAGAAATGTTAATAATAGTTTATTTGATTATGATTTGTATAAATAGATGAATGTCAAACATTTTCTAAAGAGAAATAATACTTTGTAATGTTAGTTTTCTTATTTTAAGAATATTAAATGTGATAAGTACATTATTTTGGATTTTTCGATCAATTCCACCTTGCTCACACTTTATATTTAAGATAATAATCAGGATTTATCGCTTGATTAAAATTCTATACAGCTACTCACCTAGTATATAAAATATAATATAATAAAAAAAATAAATATTATATGAATAATATATAATAATATGATAATAAAAAATGATAATATATAATAATATATGATGAAATAGACCTGGATTGATAGAAAATGGGATGGATAGTAAAAGTATATAAACATATATATTTTCAATGCTTTAATGGGCATTGGATTAGGGGCAGGAATTGAAGATGAAAACAAACTTGAATGCTTTCATAAATGAAGAAATAAAAGAATAATTGAATGTTTCTGACGTGAACAAAGTGTTGAATTTAATTCGATAGATTGGCTAGAAGGAACCCTTTAAATATATTTTTAAATATAATTGGGATGATGTTAGAGTTTATAAAAGTCAGCTTGAAAAATAACATTCATCTGAACTCTATTTCAATCTATCTATTATTAATTAGTTACAAGATACTGATGATATTTTATTAACTAAAAATAATAGTAATAATATTCAAAATAGTGATAATAATAATGATAATAATAATAATAATAATAATAGTAATAATAATAATAATAATAATGATTTAATGATTGAGTTTAATAGTTTATTGAACTCTTCTTGTTCTGATAATTGTACTAACCATGGAGTATGTTATAATTCTTAATGTTATTGCTATAATTAATACTTTGGATCCACTTGTGCAGTCCGATACTCTTATCATATTTAACCAGAATCAAATGAGACTAATTCTAATAAGCAATTAAACACATCTCATAATCATAAAATTGATTGCAATAATTGTACCAAATAACAATTAGAATAACATGATTTGGAAGAAGAGTTATTGTAATAAATAGCAAATGATTAGAAAGAAATTCATGAAGATAAAATTAGATTCAAGTAAATTCAAACTAATTTAAACTATAAAAAGCTGTATTAACCTTGTTATAATAAGTTATATGAAAATGATAATTTTATTGGGATTGGGGATTTTAATCTTTGCAATAAAATTGTAAGTGATAGTTATTTTAATGATAATTGTAAGCAAGAATAAAGTTAATGTTATAAAAATTATATTAATGTTAATCTTAATTTTAGTTCTTGGAAAAATGTAATTATTATTATTTATTTTCCAGATTTAAGTAGGAGATAAATTGAGGCAGCTTAGTTCTATTTTTATTTTAGATAAAATCCAGTTTGATATTTTCTAATCTCTTGTAAATAAATACTGTGAACTTACTACTATTTAAATTAATCAAGTTTTTAACAATATTACTCATCTTTTCACCATAGAGTATAATATTATTACATTATTATATTATTATATAATTATATTATTATGATTATCATTTTTATCATTATTATTTATCTCATCATTATTATTTTTCTCATTATTATTATTATAACTATTTTTATTATATAATATAAATATCAGTTATATAATTATTATGATTATTTCTAAATAATTATATCATTATATATTAATAATAATATTAAAATAAAAATAAAATATAAATTTATAGTGAGTTGGCTCAGAGATGCTATTATTTCGCTTATGAAATTCAACTTCTAAAAAAAACTAAAGTAGAAGATAAGGCAGTTCTAATTTTCGAAGATAACGATTTTTAGTAATTGAAGAATAGCAAATATTAAATCCAATCACAAGTAAATAAAGTGAGTTTAAAGTAAAAAAATAATAAAATATTAAATATTTAGACCTAGTTCTATACGAACTTCCAACACTTTCTTAGTAATTTTCATGGTTTTTTCTTTGTTTCTTTATATTTTAATTAGACTCAACTCTGTTTAAAAGTATTTGGGATACTTTTTTGAAGGCTTAATCGAAAAAATAGATTATGATTCTAATTAGAGCAAGTTTAAAAACAGTGAAAATGTGAAGGAAACCATTATTTATTAAGCTCATTTATAGAATTAAGAAATTTAGAATCTTAATAATAGTTTTTTGAGTTAAGAAAATAAAATAGATATAAATAATGATATTATTTAAAAAATAAAGTTAGATTATATTAAGCAATTAAAGGAAATGAACAAAAGAATTTATATTATTATTCCTATTCAAATATTAAATATGTTAATGATAATTTTTGGTTTCTATGAAGTTATTCAAATAATATCTGAATAAAGTTTAAATTTCTCTTTTTTCTATATGCTTAATTTGTTGATCTATTTTGCTATTTTATATGGAATTTTAGATATTTCATAATTGATAATTGAGTCTAATGAAAATATTTTGCTTTTCCAAACTAATTAAATTAATTAAGATGATATTAAGTACAATAATTATTTAATAATTAAAGAATGTTTCAAAAGATGATTGAAGATAGTGACATGCAATAAGCAGGAGTTGATAATATAGAAACTGTATTAATGAGTTTTTATCCAGAATATTATAAGAACAATTGATGATTATAGCTATAAAATATTATTATATTCAAATTGTTCAATAATTATTAAAATATAAATTATTTTAATTGAAAATTTATAAAAAATGTAATTAAATTATAAATTATTATAATTTATTTTTTAAATTATAAATTATTACAATTTATTTTATATATTATAAAATATTATCATTAAAGGTTAATAAATTCATAAGTTTTATTTAGTGTCTAATTACTTTAAAACTACATGCTATAAATAATAACAACTTAATTTTATATTTAAATATCTATTAATTATTTCTATTCTATTAAATGAGATAAAAATTAAATAATTGAATTATCAATCTAATTATTGATTGTGACATACTGAATAAATAAAATCTTCATAACCAATTTCAAATTTTAATAAGTTATAAATAAATCCATCCCTAATACAATATCTAATAAGCTTGATTTTTAATTGCCCTATAATTATTATATTTAAAACCTAATAATGTTAAAATCTAATAGCTAATACAATTAATAACTAATACATTATTATCCTTCTTGTCTAAAATCTATAGAAATTATTGGAAATTATTATTTATCTATTTAAATTCACGTCCTCAAATATCCATTAGATAATTCTTTTTAACTTTCTTCAAGATATTCTAAATTCTGCTCTAAAATTATAGCATTTATAATATAAACAAATAATTATCTAGATGTGTTATTCTAATACTCTATAAGATTTTTATCAAATCTAATACATATCAAATTTTGTTAACTTTCATTGATAAAAATATTGAAATATTTCTTATTCATGGCTAATTAAAAATAATTAGATAAACAATGAGTGTTTCTATTTTAATTTAAAATTAATATTAAAGTATTCCTGTCCAATATTCTGAACCTAATATTACTATTTTTGGTGTTTAAAAGATAATATAAACTGAATTCGTATGGACTGTTAGCACTCACAAATATTTTGGCTGTCATTTAATTTAATTTTTGATATTCTTATATTGCATTATTTACTTCATAAATAATATGCCATTTTTCATATAAATCATTTAATAATTACTATATTTCAATTTCGAATTTCAAAAATATTTCAAAATATTTCAAAAATATTTTAAGTTTATTTTAAAGACTTTATTCAATTTCTTATTATGTTATTATTTGATAATTTGTATCATTAATTTTCTAATTTTTATTAAAATTAATAAAACTTATTCGAAAAATAAACTTATTATCAATTATTAAATCAATGTAAAATATATTATGGTTTAATATTTTGTATTTTTCAGGCAAGTTTGTTTTATATACAAAATTTATTATATTGATAAAAGTCTCATAATTTTTAGAAAGCTTCTCAAACATAATATCAATAAATTTGTATATGTCATTTTTTATTTTTTCATGTTTTATTCTATTATAATTAAGTTAATATTACTTTATTTGAATATCTTATTAACAACTTGTTAATTCTAGAACATCTTAATTGGGATTTATTATTTAAATAAAACTAAAATGTGGATCTAAATATTATTTTTATTTTATTTCTATTAAATAATGATCTCAATATATATTTATCTTTAAATATTCTTATTAATTTTACTATTAATATTATTCATTACTAGAATTTAAAGATAAATTCATCATTTATATAAATACCAATAAAATATATAAAAACAATAGAATACAATTAATAAGATAAATAATAAAAATTTTGTCAAACTTATAAAATTAATTATTATTAATTTTATAATATTAACTATATCATTAGCATTAAATTTATAATATTGATGTGATGGCTATTAGAAAATATAAAAAATAATCTAGGATAATTATAATCATAATAAATATTTATTAATAAAATATAATAATATAAGAAATTATATTAAATAATTATAAAATATAATATTAAAAATAATATAAATAATTATTGTATTAATATAATTAAAATAATTTTTTATTCAAAATGATCAAAATTTTTTTGTCTATTTAAATATTTCATTTTGAAATAAAAAATAATAATCTTATATTAATTGCTTTAGATGCTAACTCTAATTCTTATTCATAGTTTTATACCTAAAATTATATCTAATAGATTAATTATAAATTCCTTATTCTTTTTTCCATTTTTGATTTACTCTATTATATCTACATTTTATTTACTATTTTCAATTCATTTAACATATTTTTTTTAATTCTTTTATCAATTTAAATTTTTAAACTCATTAAGAAATTCATTAAAATTTGCTAATTCTCCTAATATATATATTTATCCTAATCTACATATTCAATACTATAGATAAATTAAAAAATAAATATATAACATTTAATTTTGTTATTTTATTTAGATACAGTCCAAAACATTATTAAGAGATACCAAAAGAATAAATAATAAGATTTCTAGAAAATTAATCGTAAAGAAGCATGAATTCTAATTTCTATTTCTAGAATTATACGACATAATTTGATGTCGGAATAATTATTGGTTATACTGATTTTTCAATGTTAGTATAAAATTTAAAACTAACTACGTTTGGATTAAAAAATTATGATAATATTATTGCTTTCGTTTATTCTAATATAAATCAAATTAAATTTCAAGCTGTTAATTTTGTATGGTATTAAGAATACATAAATATTTCTAGCAATAACTTCTTTTTTCAAGATTAAAGGCCAATTTTTTATCAAATTGTTGAAATTTCCAAAAGATCAAGATAATAGTCTAAAAAAATGGTCGGATGTTTTCTAAAAATTAGATGAGAAACTTATTGATCGTTTTATTAATTAATTAATTGTCAATAGAACAGTAGTTATTTTAATAGAGAAGACATTATTCGAATAAAAAATACCTAATAATTCTTAAATTTTTCTTAGATTTTTTGAATCAGAATCGACTTAAGAGTTTGTTGATTAATTAAAATTTTCATCTAATTAATTGGATGATCTTTCTAATATTATTAATAAACATAAACTTTTTAATAAACATTATTAATTTTAATTAAGTTGTTTAAGATTAAAATTAACTTTAAATAATTTAAGATAAAAATCTCAAAGCTTTTACTTCAATGTTAAAACTGGATGAAATAAAAATCTAATAAAATATTTTGAATTTAGATTTAGATTTATAATTACTTTATTCTAATAAGTATTTAATGGATAATTTAGGTTTAATTTAATAATGTAAAAATTATTATAATAATTTGACGAATAATAGTAAATAATAAAAGATAAAATCTTCTTAATATAAGCAGGAGAATTTATTATTTTTAATTTAAAAAAATAAAATAAATAAAAGCATAGCTAGAAAAAATAAAAAAGAGCAAATTAATAAATAAAATTTAACTTTAAATCTTAATATTACTCAGAAAATAATTCAATTTATAATAATATTTTATCTATTAATTATTAATATTAGTAAAAATAAATTTAAAAACAATAATATCTAAAATAAAAAGGTAAATAATTATTATTAAACTATCATTTAATTCAAGTTAATAATACATTATAAT
>Ga0315908_10003445_pt1 | contig 11462 bp, 1 predicted proteins | sample LakEriMetagenome_12_FD_203520 | JGI IMG/M metagenome (GOLD analysis project Ga0315908, IMG submission 203520) | Freshwater fungal communities from buoy surface, Lake Erie, Ohio, United States - Buoy 4 MA124 | ecosystem: Environmental > Aquatic > Freshwater > Lake > Lake biofilm | place: USA...
TTTGAAATATATTATCTTTTTCATAAAAATTAATATTTGAATAAATTCATATAATTGTCAAAATTTATTATAAAAGAATAAAATTTTATAAAAAAAATTTTTTAATTTAAAAAGAATAAATTTATTTAATTTAAAAATAAGATATGTTAATAAATTTTATTAATTATATCGTGCATATATAAATTATAATAAATTTTGAAAATTTTATTGAAATTATAAAAAAGTACTAATTGAATTTTATATAATTTTTAATAATATTTTTGTAAAGATGGAAAGTATTGAAATAGATGTAATATATAATTTATAATACTTAACAATAGAGTAAACATAAATCTGAGAATATTTTATAAGCTGATTCTTTTTACAAATTATGTAAAAAAAAATGATTAATAAAAAATTTAAGTTCATCTTGTTTTAAAATCAGATTTAAAAGAAGCATAATAAATAATACAAAGTGATAATTGTTATGTTTGTGAAATTTCGATAAAAAATTCAAAAAATAATTGGTAAATATTTATCAAATATTTAGCAAAAAATGTGGAAATCAAGTATGTAAAAATTGCAGCAAAAGAACTTTGAATGAATAAAAATGTTGTGATTAATGTTTTTATGAAATTCTCATAAAAAATTCCTAATAAGAAAACAATAAAAGAAATTACATAAAAAATTTAGATAATTAAATAGCTAATGTAGAAAAAGAAACTGAATAATATAAAAATAAATTAAATACCATTTAATAGGAAATTGATAAAAATTATGACAAAGTATTTATAATATTGATAAATTTAGATGTCTAAATTAGAATTAAAACAATAAAAAGAATTATAAGAATTGGATGACGAAATATAGAAAAAAAAGGAATTATTATATTTGGCAGCTTAAACTTAAGATAAATTAACAAAAAAGCAAGAAAGTTATTAAAAAACCATAGAAGATTAATAACGTGAATTAAAAATTTAAGGAAATGAATTGTCAGATTTAGAATATTAAATAAATATTCAAGAAAATAAAATTAAAAACTAATAAAGTGAATTAAAAGATCTTGAATAGATGTTTGATAAATTTAGTTTATACAGAAGTACTAAAGATCCGAATTGCAGTTTTAAAGATTTTTAAAAAGCTTATAACTCAAGCAAAAAAGAAAGATAATTGACTTTAATTAGTGAAAGTTAATTTCATGAAGAAAGTAACAACACTTATACTAGTAGTAATATTTTAGAAGAAAATGTTAATAATTAACAACAATAGCAATTATTTCTAAATAATCAAAATCAAGAAAATTAATAATGATTTTAATATCAATTATAATGTAGAAAAATATGATATAAAAAATTTTATAATTTTGTGAGTTTAATTAAAATTAAATTATAAATTATTAATATTTATAAATTTTACAAAGATTAATATAACTATTTATATTAAATTTTTAAAATAAAAAAATCAATAGTAATTTTTAATTATTTTAAAATTATATATATTATTTTTAATTATTATTCAATATTTATTTATAATATTATAATCTAATTTCAATATCAAAATTTTGATTTTAAGAAATAAAAATTAATTATTCTATTTTTGATATATTATTTTTAATTATAAATTTTAATTTTACAAAATTTCAATATGAATTTTCTATATTGAAATTATAATTCTAAAAATAAACATTCAGATTTTTTTATATTTTGTATATTTTTTAAGTAAAATTTATATTTAATATAATATTAGGATTTATTTTTATATAGTATTGAATAATTAAAATTTTTAATTCTAGGAATGAACATACTATATAATAATATTTATTAATAATATATTAAGATTAAATTATTTTAAAGTTAAAGAATCATTCTTAATTAGTTAATTCCTGAATTCTTTAAATAATACTATTATAACCTATTATAGGATCATAATAATTGAAATAAAGAATTTAAACATTTTTATTTTTCTCTAAAATCTTTTTGATTAATATTAGCATATTAACTTCATTTTTAGATAAATTTTTTTAAAAATCTTCTTATATTTCATTAATATCAACATAAATAAATTTTAGTCTATTTTAAAAAATCTCATTATTAATCTAATCTAAAAATTCAAAATTAAAATTAGAAAAAGATAAATCTAAATATAAATGTTCTAATGGTAATCCTTATATTTTTTCAAATAATTCTTTAAATTAATAATCTTTTAATTTTCTATTGAAACATAAATTCAATCTTAAGAATTTTAAATTTGTTTATTATTTAATTTATTCTAAAATTAAATTTAGTTATTCTGTATCTATTTCAGAATATACTAATTCTAAATTTACTTTTTCTAATGCTACTGTATCTTTTAAATTAGTTAGATTTTATCTTTATATTTCAAATTCATTATATTATTATTAAATCTATTACTATAAGGATTATTTGTAAATTTAGATTTTTTCATCCAACATTTACTAAATATTATAATTTGCATTATTTTCTTAATAAATAAATAATACCATTTAATTAATAAAATCTTATTTTTCAATATTATCTTAATCTTCGTAATTTTATTGGTAATTTGTTAATAATTAATAATTTTTAACGTATTTATCAACAACTTCATTCTAATCATTATTTTAAGTTTATTCTTTGAGATATAAAAATTCTTCTATTTTTTTTTATTTGAATTGATTATCTTATAAAAATTAATCAAAATATTAAAAAACTTTTAACCACGAATGATTATCATCTTAACATGATTAACTGCAAGTTTTACATTTAACTTTTTAATAACATTCTGGCTTATTTTCCAAACAAACATTAACATTATCAAAGTCAAAATGTTCACAATTCATTGAGATTAATATCTTATATATTTTATTTATTATATTAATTTAAGATAATATTTATATATAATTCACCTTGATATCAATTTATACTAATTTTTTATTTGGCTTTTATCAAAAATATCATAATTAAGTAATATTTTTTAAATTTTTAATCTTATTTATTAAATAATATTTTATTCGTGCTATTAAGAAAATATAATATCTTAATTTTCATTTATTCCTTTATTATTTTATAATATATAATATTTTTCAACAATATTATTTAATTCTAAAAATTTATATTCATTTTCTTAAAAAATATAAATTAATTTATCTTTTTAATTTAAATTATTTTAAAATTTTATTATTTATCTATTTATATTCGAAATTCCAAATTTTCCTTTTATTATTTTAATATCCTTCATTTAAGTTAATTATTAACCAACTATTTTTTACCAATTATTTTTTAATTTTATTTGATTTAAATCTTAATATTCTTAAATTTTATTTATTATTTCATATTTATTAGCCTATAAATCTTTAAATTATTTTAATGACTGTCTTATTAGCTAAGATATTTGATTATCATAAAATGGTTTAATTTACACATTTAAATTAAGAACATTTTTTTATTAAAATAATTATTTTTAAGTTTAAATTTATATCTCATTTAATTTATTATTACATTTTAGTTTTAATATTTAAAAAAAATTAAACTTTTATTTTTATAATAGTTTCTATGCTAATTATTAAAAATTTAAATATTTTTATGATTGTTAAATAGTAATTTTTTATATTTATTCTAATTTTATTTTTTTTTCTCAATTATTTAATTGATTATTTTCTTAAAAAAGATTTTATTCTGTAGATTTTCTTTTATAATTTTAATAATTAATTTTTTAATTTTATATTTTATGGTTTTGAATTTTTTCAAACTTCTCTCGAAAATTTTTTAATTTTTAAAAAAAATAATCATCATTACCATTTTCTAATACTTTAAAAAATTTAGATATAATTTTCATCAATAAATTACTTATTAATTGAATAATTTTTTCTTAATCTTTATTTTAAAATTCTTATAATAACTTATTGAATTTTTTTTAGAAATAATAAGTCATAAAATATAAATTATATTTTTAATTAAAAATCATTTCCATTTACACATATCCATCCAAATTATTTATTTGAAAATTATTTTAATTATTAATTAAAAAATTTTTTATAAAATTATTCGTTCTCTCTTAATGCTAATTCAGACTTTGTATTAAATTTTAAATTTGAAAATATTTATTCGTATTAAATTAAATTTGATTTTATATCATTATATTATTTATTATAGATTTCATATAAAAATTAACAAATTCAATTAGAAAGATAATAATTATTGTATTTAAAAGATTAAATTATGTTAATTATTTTTATGAAAAGAAAATATTTTTCAAATAAAAATAAAAATTTAAATTGAATAGATATTAAATGATAATAATATTTTTAATGTGGGTTTTTTCATAAATTACTTATAAATTTTTATAATTTTTTATATATTAATTTAATAAATTAAATTAAATTGTCTTTAAATAAAATATAGTGTAAAATTAAATATTATTAAAGTTTTTTAATTAGAAATATTTAATTTGATTAATAATATTAAATTATATTTATTTTAATATTTATTATTTAATAGGAATCATTTAGTTTTTTTACTAAAATATTAAATTAACTATTGATTTTCAAACAACAGCTAATTATTATCTTATTATTATCTATGACCGTATTCAGCATCTATTAAATATAAATTGCTATTTCTATAAACTATTTAATATTTCAAATTAATTTTTTCATTAGTATTAATCTTAAAATGATAAATTATAAATATTTAATCAAATTATATTTTATTAATTTATAATTTATTTGAAAATGATATATAAATATAAATTATGTTTTAATATTACTTCCCAATATTTAACTGTTTTATCTAAACTGGAACTAATAATTATTAATTGTTAATCTTCATAAAAAGAATTTATTTTTAAAATTTTATTAGTATGACCTTTGATAATACATAATTAATTATTCTAAAAATACCAACTCATATCTTCTAATCTATCTATTATATTATCATTTTATTTAATTATATCTAGATTTATTAAATATATATGATTCTCTAAATATTTTATTTATTCAATTTAATCGATTTATAAATATGAATTTATTTATTTTAAACCAATATAGTTTATAATGTCAAAATTAAAAATAACTCTATCGTTAATATCATTTTACACAAATTATAAATTAAATTCTGTATTTTTACTTTCTTATTAAGTTAATTATTATTTAATAATTTATTAATTTTATAAATCAAAAATAAGATATTATTAATTTATTCTTTTCTAATCTTCTTGAACAATTATTATAGCATAGGTATTATTTAAATTTAAACTTAATGAAGTTATTTTATAAAAGTTAATTTATTATTATTTATAAATTATTTTTTTAATTGTTTCATTATTTATTTAAATTTATTCTAGTTCGATAAAATTTTAACTACTTTTTGTAATTTTTTTTGCTATTGTTATTTTATTTTAAAAATGATATATATAATCTATAAGTATTTAATCTTAATATATATCCTAAAATTGGATTTATTAATTTAATATAGATATTTTTTTAATTAATATTTTAGGATTTTATTTAATAATTATAATTAAATAACTAAATTCTTATTAAAATTCTTAATCATAATATTTTATTATATAAAACTACATTTAATTTGAAACTTTTTCACAAAAAATTTTATCAATAAATTCTAATTTTTTTTTTTAAATATTTATTTTTTTTTATACTAAATAAATTTCATTATTTTAATTAAAAAATTAAAACAAATATTATTATTTATCAGAATAAAAAATAGAAAATTTAGAATTTCTTTCTTTTTTTAGAAAATGATCTTAATAAAAGAATTATAATTTTTAATATTAAATTTTATCATTTTATATCCAGAGCATATATTTATTCTCACAACTTGTTAATATAAATTTTTAATTTTATTAAGATTGACATTATTTATCTTGTTAAAAATAATCAATTTAATTTACATTCAATAAATGACCTTCCAATTCATTCATATCAAGATTTTCAAATTTTATTTTTTTAAAAAATAATGATTTTTCTGTTTCAGAATAATTTATATAACAAATAGTAATTTCATTAAATCCATTTATAATTTAAAATTTACTAATATTATTACTAACCATTATATTTTTTATTAATTGTATATTTTTTTTATCAACATTCCATATTAATATTTATTTTATATAACTTCCCACTAATTAATTTTTATTTTAAACTTTTTCTAAATGGGAAATTTCCTAATTTTAATTATCTTTTATAAATTTTTAGTTATAAACTAATTCTTATTATTCAGCATTATACAAACATATATTATTAAATATTCCTTATTAATCTTATATTTTTATTAATATCACATAATAATTAAGCTTTTTGAAATAAAGAAATTATTTAAAGAATTATTTAGTGTTTAAAATTTTGCTTTCAATAATTTTTTATAATTATAAAGTAATAATTTATTCACTTTAAAAATCTATTTGCTAATTAATTATTTGAATATTCTTATTCTACAATTCTAATTATTATTTATCATTTATTCTTAAATATTCCAATTTAATATCAAAAATTGATTTATTCTAATTGTAATTAAATTATAATATTTTATTAAATTAAAAACCTTCCAAATTATTTATTTCTTAATCATATTCAAATTCTAGATTTATTTAATTATATTCTATTTTATAAATAATAATGTTTAAAGTGTTTATGTTTAAAATCCTCAATAAATAATTTCCGTTATTGTTAAATTTCAAGTTTACTTATTCTTTATCTTTTATTTGATTTTTTTATTTTCTTTGATCATTAATTAAAATATTATAACTTGTTTTAATTCTGATTCTTCCATAATCATCACAAATACAAATTTTATTTTTAGATTGATCAAAAATATCCTAATAAACTGAAATATTTATAGAATTTTAATATTCATTGTCAAATTATGTAGTTGGTAATTGTCCGAAATAACATCCTTTTAAATTTGCATCTTTAAAATTTACTTATCCTAAAAAACTATAACAGAAATTCACATCTTATAAATCAGCACCTTCTAAATCTGAATTTTGAAAAATGCTATTTTGTAAATTAGCTCCTGGAATTTTTATTTATTTTAAATCCATATTTGCAAATGAATACTAAATTGAGTTGAGTAAAGTAATAGCTAATGAAGAAGCATTTTTTATTTTATCAAATATTTTTGATAATTCTATTAGAGATAGTAAAATATTTTAAAATTATTAATCTTTTTCAATTTTTGGTTTTAAAAACTCTTATAAAATTTTATTTTAATTTTATAATATTTTAATAGAGATTTAATCTGAATTATCTTTTTATAAAAGTAATTGTGTTAATTTTTCACAAAATATTAGAGTATTAAGATTTTCATTTTCAATATTAATAAATCCAATTAATTCATTTAGTTTAGAATGTAAAATATCAGAATCTTATAATATATTAATATCATTTAATAATTATGATATAAAATTATTTTATTTATTTAGTAAAATGGTTTGAACTAATTCAATAATATACTAATAATCTTTAAAAACATTCAATTTATTAAATCTTTCTAATATAAATTAAGCAGTAAAAAACTCTTACTAAGCTTTGTGCTCAAATCCATAATGATTTTAATAAATGCTTAAAGGTAATTTTTATCTCACAGCTAATATATTTTTCTCTTAACTAAGAAATTTATACCAAATATTAGATTATTTATTTATTTATCCTTAATTTTCATAATAAACTTTGACTAAACCATATTAAGAAAGTTAAAAGGCAAATTTCTAAGCTTATGTTTTAAGATCTTCAAGAAAATTATCTTGATTTCCATCATAATTAACTCTTTGAATATTAAACTATTCTATTTGCTTGTTAAAATATTTGTTAATAAAAATGTTATTTATATCATACAAAGTATGATTTTAATCTTTATTTTATTTTAATATTTCTTCAAGAGTATCTATTATTATCTTTAACATATATGGAGTTTCGATTTTCAATCCATATTCTTATAATTTATCATAAATTTCTAAAGGATTTTTAATTGATTCAATTATTAATTATGTATTTTCATTTAATAAGCTTATTTTATCTTTATTAAAAATCAAAAATTATTTATCATCTTTAGTTTCTTTTTTTACTAGTTCATCAAAATACTGTCTTAATTATAATTAGTTTTTTATTTTTTCTTTAAAATTATTATTCAAATATTCAATTAATTATTTTTCTTTTATTTAATCTATTTAAATTTTAGTAAATAAATTAGCTGGATTATATAAACTATTTTATTCATGAGTTCTTATAGGATAGAATTATGAATCATCTTGTAGAGAATCTACATATTCTTATCTACAAGTTATTAATATTTTTGGATTATAATAATAATTTTCCTTATTTCCATATTCTTCTAAATCATTTGAATCATATAAGTTTTTTTAATTTTATAAAGCCAATTCATCATAACTATCTAATATTATTAATAATTTATATTTATTGTTTTTAATATCTTTTTATAAATCTTCTATATTTTTTTCACTAAATTTATAAACAGATTTTAAAACTTCTTCTAATAATTTATTTACTGGTTATTATATATTAGGTAACTAACAAAATATTGGAATAATATATTATTCATTCTATTATTCATTTTAAATTTATTCATTTTGTTAAGGTAATTCATTTTATTATTATTCATTAGAATATTATTCATTTGATTCTAATTTTTTTTTTTATTATTCTTAATACTTTTTTAAATATTCGAATTCAATAAACTTAGCAAAAGTAGTTTTACCTTAACCAGATTTACCCATCAATAATACAGTACTTTTCGGTTATTATAATTATTCTAATTTTTTTATTTCATTTTAAAAAATACTTATCTCAAAATCCTTTAAAAATTTTTTAATTTAACTAAGACAACCATCAACATAATTTTATTGGATATTATTTTAAGATATTTTTTATATATATTTTTTTATATTTTCATTAAAAAAAGAGTTTAATTAATTTTCAAACCTCTCATTATTTTTATTTTAAATCCAATCTTTTTAAAAAAAATATTTATCTTCAAAAATATACTATAAATATTCATTGATATTAATTGAAAATTTATCTTAAATAATTTCTATTAATTTTCTTAAAAAATATTTTAATTACTTTTAAAATAATTCTTTATCAATAACTTAAATATTTTCTTATATTATATTAAAACATTAATTAAATTAATCTTTATATAAGTTGAGATCTTGTTAGATTATTTCTAACAAACTAAATTTTAAAGTGATTTAAGATTATTAATTTATACTTTAATCAGCTTTTAACATTTCATATCTATCATTAATTAATTAGTTAAAATCTTTTTATTTTAAATTTTAAATTTCTAGGATAACAATATTAATTCCGTTTTGAATATCTTCAAGATTCTTAGAAAGTTCTTTCATTTGTGAAGATAAATTATCCAATTTTAAAGATTACAAATTTAATTTGTCCTCTATATTCTTTAAGGAATTTAATATTTTTTCAGCTTATTCTTATTCTCTTTTACATATTTAAATTAATAATTCTTTTGTATCTTAATTATCCTTATCCATTCCATTAATAACTAATTAAAGCTATTTTATTGAATCTAGTTATTAATTTATCTCTTATGAAATAACATTTTTAGCTATTTCTTTATCAAATTCATCTATTTATTCAAAGTAATCATTATCATCTAATAAAATTCTAATCTATTCATTATTCTCTTTAGATTTTAATCTGAAAAAAGACTATACCGCATCTTTGTATATTTCCAATACACAATTTTATTTATTTTTTAAAATTATCAATAAACTTCTGACTGTTATTTCCCTCACTCTCCATTAATCATCTTTTTTAATAGAATCAAAAAATTTATCAAGTTTTATTTTTTGATCTTCATTTTAAAAACAATTATCAAACAAAATTTAAGCATAATTTAAGGCTTTTTACTCCATATTTTTACATATTTCATTAGTAAGTTTTACAAAACATTTTTGAACTAATTAAAACATTTCATTTTAATCATCAGTTAAATTATTTATATTATTTTTTTTATTTATTAACCATTTATTTAATTTACTTAATTATTTTGTTACCTCTTAATTTTAATCTAATTCAAGACAGGCTTATTAATTTTCTTATTAATAAATAAATAGTAATTCTGATATTTTTGTCTATGTTAATAAAAAAGGTTCATTAAATTTAAGTAATTCATTTTTTTAATTTTCTATCTTTTATTCTATTTGGTATTCAATACCATCTAAATTTTGATTGCTATAAATATTTTATTTCATCAAACTTAATTCTTATTTAAATTAATTTATTTATTAATTTATTAATAGATTCTGTAATAGAGTGATTTATACAGAAAATTTATTTAACTCTGTAATATAATTGTCTATTTCTTTTTTTAATTCATCTTGTTAAAAAGGTATTTTATCTTTGTTAATCTAAATAAATTATTAATCTATTAATTCTTACATTTTATTTTACATTTCTAAATTTTTTACTTTATTAATCACAATTTTTATTTGATCCTTATATTCTTGTTGAATTCCTTGATATTTTATTATTAAATTGATATTATTAGAAATTTTTTAATCAATAATATCATCATAGTTTAAAGAATAAATTAAATTATCAATAATTTTTTTTAATTCTTTTAATTTTTCATCGATAAAGATTTAATCACATTTTCTTTAATATTTATAACTGTCTAAATTATTCAAAAATATGTTGGATTATAATATTAATTTATTATATTTAAAATTTTTCATAAATTTCTCATAAAATTAAATAATTTATTCTATTATTAATTATTAACTACTATCAAAAATCTTTTCGAAATGAAAAATGATTAATTCAAAATTATCAAGACTCTTTAAGTTATCAAAATTAAAAGTATTATTTTAATCTACTAAATCATATAAAAAAGTTACAACAAAAGAATTTTCATTATAAATAAGTGATTTTTCTTATTTAAGTCCAAAATTTTAATATTCCTTTAATCCTTTAAATAAATTTTTTTGGCCAAAATACAAAAATTATTTAAGTTATGTTATTTCTCCATTTTAGATAATATATTATTAAATTTCATTTTAAATTTTTAATTTTAGTTATTTCAAACCATCATATTATTAATCGTCATAAATTTCTAAATATTAATTCATCATATAAAAATTTCCGTCATTTTGTTGATCATTTAATTTTATTACCCAATTATTATCAATCAATAAATTTATATTATTTTAATCATTATTTTAAAATAAGTTTTTTTAAATATCATCATTTACAAGAAATGTATTAGATAATATTAAGTCTCTCAATATTTCAATCCATTAATAAACTACTTACCATTCTTTTACATTATTATTCATAAATTTTTAATACTAAATAAATTAATTTTTAATTTAATTTAATATATCAGCTGTTTTTTAATTATTTTAATTTTATTATAAGCCATTGTTATTTTATTATTAATTCTATTCATTATAATAATTTATTATTTAAATTATATTATTATTAT
>Ga0315908_10003446_pt1 | contig 11461 bp, 8 predicted proteins | sample LakEriMetagenome_12_FD_203520 | JGI IMG/M metagenome (GOLD analysis project Ga0315908, IMG submission 203520) | Freshwater fungal communities from buoy surface, Lake Erie, Ohio, United States - Buoy 4 MA124 | ecosystem: Environmental > Aquatic > Freshwater > Lake > Lake biofilm | place: USA...
AAACCAAAAAAATCCTCCCGCATGGCCGGCAGCCAGGGAAAAAACTCTCGCCGAGCTGGGGCTCAGCGCTCCCGGGCATACCCCAGCTCGGCGCCTCCATAAAATCCCCCACAACCTCCCTTATTTTAAAACCAAAAAAATCCTCCCGCATGGCCAGCAGCCAGGGAAAAAACTCTCGCCGAGCTGGGGCTCAGCGCTCCCGGGAGGGAATCCTCCCGGCAAAATAAACCCGCATTCTGAAGGAACGCCGCATATGCTCCGTGTCTCGGGCCTCGACCCCGGCCCACGCTGTGGATTCGAGGCTCGTCACAACCCCTAGGCCGTGGCAGCGACTCAAGCCAGACCGGCTTTGCGCCGCAGCAGCCATTCGGCCGTCAGGGCGCTGAGCAGCAGCAGGAGGAGCGGCCAGTTGTCCCAGAGGGTGGTCTCGCGACGCTCATTCAGCGTTTTAGTACCAGTCCCGAAGGCTTCGGCTAGGCTGGTGGCGGCGCCCGGCGTGACGACGCGTCCTCCTGCCAGAGTGGTCACTCGCGCCAGCAGATCGGTATCGAGCGACAAATCGCCGAGCTCCACTGGATTCAAGGTGGCGGTCTGGGTGAAGTGGGTTTCCACGGTCGGCGGGGTGGCGCCGGCGCCTGGGGTACTTCGCAGAAGTCGGTCGACGTCGTCTCCGGCGAGAGTGACACGGTAGCGGCCGATAGCAGGCAGCGGCTCGAGCTCGGCCTCGTACATTCCGCTGCTGCCCTCGCGATAGGCGAGGGTGCGAGAGGCGACCCGGCTGCCGTCGGGAGCCCAGACGTGCGCGATCACTTTGGCCCCGGTTTCGGGTTTATAGCCATCGGCGGTGAGACGCGCGAGGAGGCGAACGCGCTGGCCGGTTTCGTAGGTCAACGCATCGGTTCCTAGGCGCACGCTTTCTGTTCCAGCCCGGAGGTTTTCGGTTGTCCCCCATCGCAACACATTGCCCCACAATCGGTGGTGATAAGTATCACCCACTCCATATCGCAGCCGCCACGTCTGATCGGTCGTAAAAAGCGCCACCTTGCCGAGTCCATGACGGCTGGTCGCGAGCAACGCATGCTCCGCCTCAAATTGCCGCTGCCGCGCGAGGGCCGCGAGTCGATCATCAGCGGTGGCCGCCGCCGCAGGAGGACGCTGGCCAGCCGGCTCGGCATACGCCAGCACCTCCGCTCCCGGCCGCGCCGCCCGCACCGGATGACGCCACATGAATACCGGCGCCTCCGACCAAATCTGCGACGTTTCGACCTGACTCCGACCGAGAGCCAAGAGCGGAGAGTTCCGCCCCTCCACCGACAATCGAACCGCAAAGGCCTCTTCCGGTCCGTCAAAAACAGCGTCCGTCCCGGGGAGAAACTCCAATGGCAGCAGCCGCTTGACCACCTCGCTCTGGTGCGCGTGAGGCATGGAACGAGGACCCGCCATCACCACCAACATCGCCCCGCGCTCGGAGACGGCCTTCTCAATCGTTTCCCACGTCTGCGCCGGCAACGACGCCGGCGTCACATCGCCCACCATGATCACATCAAATTTCATCCATTCCTCAAACGTCTCCGGTAAACGCGTCGCTTCCGCCTCCCCGAACTTCCGGCTCGCACTGGCCGGCACCGCCGGTACCGCCTGCTGCCCCTGAATCTCATCCGGATTGAGCAGCACATATTGGAGGTGCACTGACTTGTCGCGTCCGTAGAACAAATTCCTCAAATACCGAAACTCCCAGCGCGGAACGCTATCGACCAACAAGACGTTGGTACGGTCATCGGTCACCGCCACCTCAAGGGGCCAATCGTTATTCGTCGTAAAGACTTCGCCTTCCACCGCCTCCACCCGGACCGAATACGAAAAAATGCCTTTTTCGGTCGGCGTATGACTCAGGCGCAGGGTCGTCCGAAAGGAATCATCAGGCACCGCCACCACCTGCGTCTCGACATCCTCATCACCCTGACGCAAAACAACTTTTAACTGCGTCCCCCGCATCCCGTCAGCCTTGAGCTCAGCCCGGATTTTAAATTTGTCGCCCAGATACAGCGAAGAAGGAGCCTCCACCTTCAAGAAGGAAGTGTCCTTCGGGCCGCGCTCACTGCCGATGGCTACCGCATGCACCGGCGCCCCCATCAAACCCAGGCTGCGCGCCGGATCATCAGCCGGAACCACGCCATTGTGACGGCCGTCACTCAATAACAACACGCCCGCCAGACTCTCAGCCGGCACTCGATCCAATGTGTGCGCCAACGCAGCAGACAGATCCGTGCGCATCCGAAACCCCCCGTCCGTAGACCCGTCCGATAATGATGATGACGTCGTCATCGAGAGATCTTGCTCCTCCACCGTGTCGCGCCCGAATCGCAAGACGGTCACATCATAGCGGGCCCGCAAAAGCTCCAGTAACGAGGTGCCTGTCGATGGGTCTTGACGCGTCATTACTTCGCGCGCCAGACGCGCGCGTGGAATGAGGGCCGCCTCGTCCAACGCCTTCCGGCCGGAGTCGTCGAGGGTCGCCACCAAGGCTGTGTCAGCCAGCGACGACAGCCCAGGCATGGCTTCTACTCCTTGGCGGGCCAACTCAACAGCCCGCTTCAGTTGATCGCGGACCGAATCAAGGCGGCCGGCCGCCAACTGGTTTTGCGCCTCGCGCACGGCCGTCGGCAGTTCGTCCTTCCACCAACGAGCCACTTCCTCCAGCCGCCGCCGGCCGTCATCATCCATCGCCGCCGCCAGCGTCCCCGCGGCCGTGACCGCGGCCGTCGTTTGCGACGCCAGCCCCGCCGCCGCCGCCGCCACTTCCTCCAGCCCGTCCTGCTGACGCGCCGCACCAGCCTCACCCGCCAGCGCACCCGCCGTCGCCCACGCCTCCAACTCGCGAGATAAACGGTCCTGAACTTCCCGACCCGCCACCAACAACCCGCCAAAATCCGGCCGCCCCGCCCCAGGTACCGACCCACGAAAACTGGCTATTTCAACTTTTTCCGAAGCTGTCGACTGATGGTCAACCAGTTGCATCGACTCTGAATCATCCACCAGCACAACCACGCGCCGCTCGATTTTTCGTTGCTGATTCCACGCCAGGACGGGCTGCACGAGGATGATGAGGACGAGGGCGACGGCCAGCAGGCGCAGCGCGAGCAACGTGCGACCCGTGGCGCGATCGATGCTGTTTTTTTCCCACTGGAACAGGGCGATGACACTTTCCACCGCGAGCGCGCCGATGACGGCGTTGGTCCAGAGTGACCAAGAGGATTCGAGCACCACCCATCGGGCCGCTGTCTGCCAGCAGGACCAGAGGGCGACGGTCCCCATCCCCAGCCGCAGGGCAAAACAACCGGCGGACGCAGGCCGAGACGGGTACCTGCGCAACCACCACGCCGAGAGCCGGTGGCTGCCTCCCCATAAGCCGAGGCCAACCAATGATCCGATGACAACGACAGCGGCCGGCACACCCGCCGCAAGCAAATCTGAGCGAAGGACGGGATCAGGATTCATGCGCCTTGAGGGTCATTCAGGATTAAAGCGAAGGAGCGGGCCGCTGCTCGACGATTTCTAGCGCCTGCACGCTCCATGATCCACCGGTGGCCGGCGTGGCCAGATACCGGCGCCGCACCATTCTGTCTTCAAAGGCCCAGGCGGCGACCACTTCCTCAGCGCTGGCTGAACTGGCCGCGTCGCGCTTGCTCACGCTGACAACCTGCAGCTGAATCGGTTGTAACTTTGACGTTTTCTCGATGACACGCGCTATCGGACCGATCCAGACTTGCGTGATGTCCGCACCCGGATGCCATTGAATGCCGGTATCCTTCAAGGCCGCCCGAAAGGCTGGGGTCGAATCATTTAGCTTTTCTCCCAGCATGACAACCCCAACTGTGGAAGTCGCCTGCGCCTCGCGCGCCTCACGCAACACCTCGCGCAGCACCGCCAGCGCCGAAGGCGTCTCGTACGGCGACGGATCAAACGGCGGCGAGGATTTGCCCCCACACGCGGTCAGCGCAAGGAACGATCCAACCAGTAGAAAAAACAGCGAACGTGAAACACAGGACAACATTACCGGCATACTACGCGACAGGATGCGCTTCGCAGCCACCGAAAAATGCCGCCGCTGCAGATCCGTGAATCGCCGCCCTCACCATCAAAAATCAAGGAAAATCTCAGTTCGGCGGTTGCGGGACCGGCCCTCCGGATTGTCCGATCCGTCAGGTTTCGTATTGGGATCGAGCGGGCGCAGCGTGCCCAGCCCTTCTGTCACCACCTGATCCCCCGAGACACCCAAAGTGGCTAGGGCGTTCTTGACCGCGAAGGCGCGAGCCGCGGAAAGCTGGCGGTTGTAGGCGTCAGACCCGACGGCATCGGCATGACCCGACAGCCGCAATTTCCGCTGTGGATCGTCGCGCAGGAGATTAGCCACAATTTCAAGCTGGCGCTGAGCCCGCGCACCGAGGCCGACTTCGTTAAAGTCGAAATAAACGACCAGCGATTCGCCGCCCGACGGGGTTTTCACAATCGGCGCGTACGCCACTCCTTCGGCCGCGCCGGACGCCGCCGCATAACCGGCCAGCATCTTGGAAAAATTCACCCCCGCCACCCGCCAGTCGCCCTCCGGACGCTTGGCCAGCTCCAAACCAAACTCCGATTCCTGCCCGGTCCGGGCCGACCTGACTTTGACAATTACCCAGGCGGAATCAGGGCCCGCGACCGTCGCACTGAATGGTCGTTGATCCGCAAGTGCATACTCACCTTCCTCAAAAAGAATGCACAATCCCGCCACCTTCTCCCGCGTCACCCGTTCGGCATCCGTCACCCGGCGCGCCATGGCGTAATCTTGCTGCCACACCGCCCGAAGAAAACTCCCGGTAATCGTCAACGGATCGTCCTGCCCACCCGCCGGATGATCAATGACCGCCGGAACACTACCCGCCCCAAGCACCGCCACCACCGCCTCGCGGAGCGGCTCCGGAAAATGAACAGCCGCCGCACCCCAGCCACGCTCATCATCCCGCCTCACATCCACCTCCATCTCCAAACCCGGCCGTAGAAGCCCCGACGCAGACGCCGACGCCGCGGCCACCGGCTCCGTCGCCGCCACCGCGACCGCTTCGCCAGTGAGCTCAGACGTTGGCACCGCCTCCGCCGCCAGCGTCTCCCGCCGAACATCCCCCTCCACGGCGGGAACCGCCTGCAGACGAATCGACCACCGGTACCACGCCCCCACATCCCCAATCTCGCGCAACGGCGCGGCAGTGACCGGACGCAGCCGCGCCTGCTCAAAAAGAGTCCGGAAAAAAATACCCCGCTCGCCAGCCAAAACCTCAGGACCCACCACCGCCGCCGCCGCCGTCACATCCCCCTTCGCCAAATACCCAGTAAATACCTCCATGAAATGCAACGGACTGGTAAAACGAACAATCGCCGCCGCCCCATCCGCCGCCCGCGGAGCCACCGCCACCGCCGCCGCCATCGCCACCGCTTCCTCACGCCGCAACGGATCCATCCGCTCCCCAGTCTCCCCAGTCGTCCCCTGCCCAGTCTCTCCCGTCGGCGCAACCGCCGCGGCTACTGCCACCGCCTCGGCCACTGACGTCTTTTGAGCATCAGCCAATTGAATATCAGGAGCATCAACCGTTGCGACGTCATTCATTTGACGCACAGCCGCTTCACGACGGCGCTCCAGCTGCCGGGGCCACGTCAGCGCCCAGAAAAAAAGACAGCTCAGCACAACGATCCCGACACACACCAAGACGGGCGCGGCACTTTGCCCGCGCCAGTGAACGCGAGTAGGGCGAGAGAAAAACATGGACCCCCTAGTATATCTCCGGCCTGAGTGAAAGCAACGCAGCAGCCAATTCGCCAGCCCGCCCGTTCTGACTCGTTCCCGCAAAAATCCCCCTCTGGAAAAGAATTCCAGAGAGGGACGCTCGAAAAATCGCTCGGATTATCCACGATTACTCGCCGCGAGGAGGACCGCCGGGGCCGCCGGGGCCGCCAGGACCGCCAGGGCCACCGGGGCCGCGACCGGCGCCACGGGGACGACGGGGCATCGATTCTTCGGTGGAGACTTCTCCATCGTTATTTTTATCCAGCGACTTTAGCGCGGCGGTGGCCCCGGCGATTTCCTCGGCTGAGAGTTCTTGATTATCATCGGTATCCAGGACAGCGATGACGGGTGGTTTCATTTTCGGACGGCCTTCGCCGCGACCGCCGCGATCTGGGCGCTCCCCGCCTTCCGGTGGTGCTCCTTCGGGGCGACCTTCGGGTGGTGGTCCTTCAGGACGACCTTCGGGGCGGCCTTTGCCGTCTTTATTAGGGCGTGGTGGTTTAGGATGGAGTTCATCGGCGGTGAGCTGGCCATCGTTATTGGCGTCGAGGGTTTTGAGCGAGGCGGCGGCGCTTTCCAGTTCATTGGCGGAGAGGGAACCATTTTTATCGATATCGAGGGCGACCATGACAGGCGGCATCATACCGGAGCGGGGACCGCGGCCGGGGCGGCCGGCGCGGCCACCTTCTTCCGGGGCGGGCGGCTGCTGGGCGAAGAGTAGAGAAGAACCGGCGAAGAGCGCGGCGTGCGTGAGGGTGAGGCAATAGCGTTTCATACGAGTGATAGTTAGATTAGGGTTATTGTCGGCTGTAATGGGCCATGGCCCAGTCAGCACATGAGAAGTAGACACCACCTGTGTTAAGACTGTGTGTGCGTTGGTGATTAAAATTGTAAAGATTGTGTAAAACTGGCCGCAAGAGTGGCGAGAACGCGCATTTTCGCTGCACGCGATGCTTTCATCCATTCCAGTTTTCCTGCACGATGGTCGGGTGTCCCAGCCTGATGTTCCTGATGACGACCAGCCACCGCGCGTGCTGGTGATTGATGATGACCGCAAGTTATGTCGACTGATTGCCGACTATCTAGATCCTTTGGGGTACCGGGTCAGTTATGTGCACACGGGGCCGGAGGGGGTGACTCGGGCGGTGGCTGAATCGTGGGGAGCGGTCATTCTTGACTTAATGTTGCCGGGGATGGACGGTTTTGAGGTATTGAAGCGGATCCGTCATACGAGTGACGTACCGGTCTTGATGTTGACGGCCCGCGGTGATGAAGCTGACCGCATTGTCGGTCTAGAAATTGGTGCTGACGACTACCTTCCAAAGACGTTTTCCACTCGTGAGCTGCTGGCCCGGTTGCGCGCCGTCATGCGTCGTGGCCCGCGATCCGCCCCAGCCGCAGCCCTCCCCCATGCCGCCGGTCCGCCGCCGGCCGCCGCGCCCGACGCACTCCCCCCGCTCACCATCCTCCACGTCGGCGGCCTCGCCATCTGCCCAGACAACCGCACCGCCACCGTGGACCACACACCTCTCCACTTGACCCCAGTCGAGTTTGACCTGCTGCTCAGCCTAGCCCGGGCCCGCGGACGCGTGAAATCACGAGAACAACTCGTCGATGAAATCCGCGACCGCCATTACGACGTCTTCGACCGCAGCGTAGACGTGCACATCTCCGCGCTTCGCAAAAAACTCGGTGATGACCCACGGCAACCGCGCTTCATCCGCACCCTGCGCAGCGCAGGATACCTGCTGATCGATCACCGCCAAGGCAGCTGAACCGCCGCTTCACGACCCCATGAACAGCCAGATTCCACTGCCACCGCGAAGGAGTTTTCCTCTCTACGGAAAAATCCTTCTGTGGTTTCTCGCCAACATCCTGCTCGTCGGCGGAGGCGCGTTCTGGCTGCTGCGCGAGCAATTCGGGCTCGACCGCACGCTGCTCCTGACCCGCGATGGCCGCGCCCGCCTGCAATTGCGCGCCCAACAAACCGTCGATCACCTGCTGACCAACGGCCACGAGGCGGCGCGTTTAAATGAGTTGCTGGCTCAGCTTACTGATGACGAAAAGATGCATTTTGCGCTGTATTATCCTGGAGGTGAACAGATGGCGGGCAAACCGCTGGAGCTACCGCCGCTGGTACGCGAAAGGTTGGGCAATGCGGGTGGGCGGCCCAGGGGCGCCCCGCCGCCTGGCGGACCGGGACGGTTTCAGGGTGACGGGCCGCCGGGGTCGACGGGTCCACCGTTTGAGAACAATCCACCGCGGACTGGAAGCGAGGGCCGCTGGCGCGAGCGCGGGGATGCCGGTGATACCGCCGTGGGACGGCCGCGCCGGAACGACGGGCGGCCGGTTGATTTCCTACAGGAAGCCTTGCGGACGGAAAAGCCTGATCGCTACTGGGTGCTGGCCCGTCTCCAGCCGGTGTCCGATGGCGGCGGGCGCGGGCGGCCGTTGATTCTGATCGGCATGGCTGAATCGCTCGGACAAAGCCCCTTGTTATTTGATCCCAAGCCGTGGGTACTGGCAGCGGCCGGCGCGCTGGCCGTTTCCGCGTTGTTGTGGTGGCCGTTTGTGCGCGGATTGACTCGTTCACTGGCGCAGATGCGGCAAGTCACCGGGCGGGTGGCCTGCGGTGATTTTACCGTCCGGGTGGACGAGCGTCGCAACGACGAAATAGGCCAACTGGGCGCGGCCATCAACGTCATGACGGGTCGACTCGATGGCTTTGTGCATGGTCAAAAACGGTTTTTGGGCGACATCGCACATGAGCTGTGCTCGCCGCTCGCGCGCATGGAAATGGCCCTCGGCATTCTTGAACACCGCAGCCCGCCAGATTTGCACGACCGCCTCAGTGACGTCCGAGAAGAAGTCAGGGAAATGAGCACCCTCGTCAATGAACTGCTCGCCTTCTCCAAAACCGCCCTTCAAGAAACCACCGCCACCCGTACCTCAGTGGCACTGGCCCCACTCGTGCGCGACGTCATCGCCCGAGAAGCCCCCTCCTCCCGCATCACTCTGGACATCCCGGAATCGATCCACGTCCACGCCGTGCCATCACTGCTGTCCCGCGCCATCAGCAACATCCTGCGCAATGCCGTCCACCACGCCGGAATCAATAGCCCCATCGAAATCACCGCCTCCCACCTCCCATCCGTCGAACCCCACCCACCCACACCCCGCGTACGCGGCACCAACAATGACCGCGGCCCAGGCGTGCCGTCTCAGGCTCTCCCCAAACTCTTCGATCCATTCTATCGTGTCGACACCGCCCGCGCCCGTGAAACCGGCGGAGTCGGACTCGGACTGGCCATTGTCAAAAGCTGCATCCAAGCGTGTGGCGGCACCGTGGTCGCCCGCCATCGCGAGGATGGCGCCGCCGGTCTGGCCATGGAAATAGTCCTGCCCGCGGATCCCGGTCGTTCGTAAGAAACCACTTCCACTCCAAGCGCGATCCAGCCTACTCTACCGCCCCATCATGAAACCTGCTTTTTCCTGCGTGCTCGCCGTCATCGGTCTCGCCTGCGTCCCGCCCGTGCGCGGACGCGAGTTACCTCCCACACCCGCGGATGCGATCTTCGCCGGTTACGAAGTCGCCACCGCGCCAGCGCCCAGCGGACGACTGCAAGCCGGCGACCGACTCGCCATCTGCGGTGACTCCATCACCGAACAACGGCAATACAGCGTGCTCCTGGAAACATATCTGAGCGCCTGCCTGCCAGAACTGCAAGTGACCGTGCGCCAATTCGGCTGGAGCGGTGAACAAGCGTCCGGGTTTCTCGATCGCATGCAAAATGACGTGCTCCGGTTTAAACCGACGATAGCCACCACCTGCTACGGCATGAACGATCACCGGTATGTGCCGTACACCGCCGAAATCGGCGCCGTCTATCAGGAAAAAATGACCGGCATCGTGCGCGCCTTCAAAGCCGCTGGCACCCGCGTCGTCGTCGGCTCGCCCGGGACGATCGATAGCGTGCCGAGCTGGGTGCAGTCTGCCACCGGCACCAAAACCGACTTGAACGCCAGCCTCTGCCAGCTGCGCACCATCGGCATCAATGTCGCCGCCGCCGAACAAAGCGCCTTCGCCGACGTCTGGCGGCCGATGATGGAGGCCACTGCCACCGCCGCCCCGTTCGGTCCTGACTTTGCCGTCAGCGGCAAGGACGGCGTGCACCCAGCCTGGGCCGGCCAAGTCGTGATGGCATCCGCCTTCCTCCACTCGCTCGGCGTCACCGGCGACATCGGCACTGTCAAAGTTGATCTGGCCACCGGTGCGACCACCACCAGCGCCGGTCATACAGCCACCGAATGCCATGACGGCCGGATGGAAATCACTAGTGATCGCTGGCCGTTCGCCGCACCCGCCGGTCCCAAGGACAAGGATGATTCGATCCGCGCCGGCATGGCGTTGTGCGATTTCGATACCCGTTTCAACCGCCTTGTCTTGCAGGTCACAGCCGTAGGCGCCGCCGCGGCGGATGTCACGTGGGGGGAACAAACACGCCGGTTCTCCGCCGACGAGCTGGCCGCCGGCGTCAATCTGGCCGCCGCTTTCGAGGTCAATCCGTTTTCGACACCCTTCGCGGCGCTCTGGTCAGCGGTGGCCGCCAAACAGGAATATGAAACTCGTCAAATGCAGGCGCTCATGCATGGACCGGAAGGACGGGTCGACATGGAAGCGACGGTGGCGCTGAGCGAAAAAGTCCGTGATCGTCTGGCGGCTGCCGTTCAGGCTGCCCACCGGCCAGTAGCGCATTCGATCCTCATCAAACCCGCCTCATCCTAGCCGCCGGCCCGGCCGCGGCTGGACCACCTTCATGGAGTCGTCACTGCATTTCCTCATCACCGCCGGGCCGACTCGCGAGGCCATTGATCCGGTGCGGTTCATTTCCAACCGCTCGTCCGGAAAGATGGGATTTGCCATCGCTCAGGCCGCCGCGGCCGCCGGCCACCGCGTCACGTTGGTCGCCGGTCCCGTCGCGCTGCCCACGCCGGCGGGTGTGACCCGACACGATGTCGTCACCGCCGCGGAAATGTTCCAAGCCGTCATCACGCTGATAACCGACCCCGCCGCGCCCGTCGACGTCGCCATCATGACGGCCGCCGTCGCCGATTACCGCCCAGTGGAGGCATCCATTCAGAAAATCAAAAAATCAGAGGGCCAGTGCCAGCTCACTCTCGAGCGCACACGCGATATCCTCGGATCACTGCGAACGGAAGGCGGCTACCACGGCGTGCTCATCGGATTCGCCGCCGAAACCGAAAATATGCTAACTCATGCCCTCGATAAATTGCATCGAAAAGGCTGTGATCTGATCGTCGCCAATGACGTCAGCCAGCCGGGATCCGGCTTTGACGCCGACGACAATGAGGTAACGCTACTCTTTGCCGATGGCACAATGCAGCCGCGGCCGCGGCTTGCCAAAGCGGCCATCGCGGACGACGTGGTGCAGGCCGCCGTCGCCCTCCACGTCGCTCGCTCCTGATTGTTTCACTGCCATTGGCCAGTGATCCGACCCCCACTTTTCTCATGCCTTCATTACTTGATTCAGCCATCGCCGCCGCCCGGGCCTCCGGCGCCGTGCAACGCGAAAACTTTGAAACCGAACTCGGAGTCGGAGAGATGCTCACCTACGACAT
>Ga0315908_10003455_pt1 | contig 11448 bp, 9 predicted proteins | sample LakEriMetagenome_12_FD_203520 | JGI IMG/M metagenome (GOLD analysis project Ga0315908, IMG submission 203520) | Freshwater fungal communities from buoy surface, Lake Erie, Ohio, United States - Buoy 4 MA124 | ecosystem: Environmental > Aquatic > Freshwater > Lake > Lake biofilm | place: USA...
AGGCCCTGACCCATTACCAGGCAGCGGAAAAGGCACAGACGGCGAAGAATGACGCCGAGTGCCTGAAAGAGCTGGATGCGGCCACCCACGCGCTGGCTTAAGCCACGCCTCGCCCCTCCGGGTCTTTTCGTCCCGGAGGGGCACCCGCCCTAGGTTAGCAAGGGTCCGTCATGATCCAGATAGCCGCGATCAAAAGAGCAAAACTCAATCATTGCGTCGTAGTCGTCAAAGGTGACGCGCCCCTTTTGAAAGGTCACCAGCCCCTCCTCGCGCAATTCGCGCAGCACCCGGTTGACGTGAACCGCGCTTAGACCCAGGGCATCGGCCAAAAGGTATTGTGACAAGGGGCAGTCAAACCCCTTTTTGTCCGCAGCGCCGATCAACCGCAACCGGGCGCCAAGCTCCAAAAGGAAATGCGCCATACGTTCTGTGGCCGACCGTCGGCCCAGATCGACAAGGTGTTCCACCACCATCGCCTCATCCCGCGACGCGGCCCACAAAACCGCCGTGGCCAGCCGGGGATTGTTGGCAAAGGCATCGAGCAAATCACGGCGCTTGACCTCTGAGGCCTGAACGGCCGTGATCGGCTCGACATTATGGTCCGACGTGCGGAACAACACCGACCGCAGACCAAGAAAATCACCCGGAATCTGAAAATCCACGATCTGCCGCGATCCGCTTGGCAGAATCTTGTAAGAATAGGCCCAGCCCGATGCCAAGACATAGGCGCATTGGTCCGATTGGCCTTGATGAATCATGTCCATACCCGCCGCAAATCTGCGCCGCCGGCCATAAAGCTCTGACATGACGGAAAGATCATGGTGCGACAGGCGCACAAATGCCGCCAGCTTGCGCGCGAATGGGCTGTCTTGAATGGCAAGTTCCGCAGTGAGCTCGCGCATGGTTCACATCTCCTGGGGGCGTTGAGCGGATGTCCGCAGCGCCCCGGCAGTGTCCGACGAAAGAGCGCGTGGAAAGCTGACCCATATCAGCGCATGGCCAGATTGATCTGCAATGATGAAGCGCAAGACCGATGACAAAGATCACACCCGACCACCCCCGGAAGAAAGTTGAAACCAGATGTCAGGATTGCCCGATATTGCCGGAACTGCCGCCCTTGCGATTTGCGAGTCGCTCCTCTTGGCGCTGAACGATCACAAGATCCTGCCGGAACGCGAGATCATGGGCGTGTTGAAAGATGCCGCCTCAACCCACGAAAACGCTCCGCCCGGTGAAGGCACCCATGCGATGCACAAAGCCGTGGCCGAGCTGATAAACAAGATCATCGACGGCGGAAATTCGGTCCGCCGTCTCTGAGATTAAATCCGCCCGGTCACCAAAAGGACCACAAGGATGATCAAGACAACCCCAAGCGTCCCGCTGGGCAGATAGCCCCAATTGGCACTGTGTGGCCAATTGGGGAGCGCGCCAATCAGCATCAGAATGAGAACGACGATCAGAATGTTGGTCAACATGAGAGGAGGTTTCCTTTACGTGGCTGCGCCTAGGCCTTGAACGCGAAAGCGTCTGAATGCAGGCCAAAGGTCCGCGCAGCAGACAAATGGCCCAGTGATCCCATGCTAGACCTTAGGCATCGCCCTGCACTAACCCAAGGCAGTGCAAAGCTCTTTTGCGAGTTGGCGCGACACGCGAGAAGGCCAATCTGGGGGGCGACTGGTTTGTGACTGATGAGAACGCCGTGCGGTATGGCCGTGGAGATTAAGTCAGCTGCTTGATGATGCGCCCGAAGGCTGGTCGCCATCTACGCGCCAGGCCAACACCTCCAGGCACTCCACCAGCGCAAGTGCCCCGTCCGCCACACAAGCCAAGTTCTGGTGGGAGGCTTGGCGCAGATCTTGTGACGGGGATCAGCTGGGAAAATGCGGCGTTCTGGGCCGCGTCTTCGACCCCTCCACGCTGACCAGAAAGGCCCCGCGCGGCAAACGCTCTTCACCACCTCAGCCCGATGGTTGACTGCCATCAATGCCCTGCCGCCTGTCCCTGCGCTAGCTAGAGGAGCGGCCGTTTGTGGCCATTCGCCAGCCTCAAAAACCCAAACGGCGTGAAACCAAAATGAACCCCATGGCTGCCGCCCCGACACTGGACCTGCCCGCTTTGGAGCCTGATGACTTCATGCATCGAATGCGCCAAGCCGTTGGTTTACCTTGTGTGGTTGGCGGGCTGTTTCGCCCTGAGAGCGGCCGCCTAGATGGGCTGCGAATGGCCACAGCCCAAGGCCTTGGTCGTGATCAGGCCGAAGACCTTGTGCGCCGCGCCACGGCGCGGGCTGCGGTTCATGCAAGGCTGCAGGACGGCCCGCGGCGCCAAGGGCAGGGCCCGACGACGACCGCGCCGGTCTGGTATGGCGAGGCAGGTATGCTCATCGGGATAGGCGCTTTGGACGACGGTCGCTGGCCCGTCTTGGCCTGCCGCCCTCCCACGACCCGCCCCCGCGCCGAGCTTGAGCCGCTCTTGGGCCTTGGTCTTGCCTATTTGGCGCAGATCCGGCCGGGGTCGGCTGATATTGCACCTGTCCATCCTGAACAGGCCGCCCAAGCGACGCTGCGTATGCTGTCCATCGGCTGCATCATTCTGGATGCACAGGGCCGGGTGGTTCACGACGGCTGCGGCGAAGAGGCCAAACGTTCTGGACCTTTGCGGGTGATCCAAGGCAAGCTGTCGCTTCCGCGCGAGGCGGATCGCGCCGCGCTGCGTAAGGCGGTTGCAGATGCCGTGTCGGACCGTCAACGCCTGTCCATCGTGCCTTTGGCGAATGAGGCCGGTCAGGTCAGTCTGGTGGCCGTCACCCCGCTGCGCCAGCCGGGGGGGGCTCGCATGGCGCTGGTGCTGTTTGATACCCGCCAGACCGACCATGGCGCCCTGCGGCTGCATTTCTTCAAGGCGCATGCCTTGACCCGGTCGGAAAGCCTGATTGCCTGTGAGGTGCTGAACGGCAAGACCCCCACCGAAATGGCGCAATCCACGGGCCTGTCTTTGGCGACTGTGCGCAGCTATCTCAAGCAGATCATGGCCAAAACCAACACGCATCGGCAGAGCGAGTTGGTGGCGCTGTATTACTCTTGCATCATCCCGGTCGCGCCAGCTTTTGCCGCCGATGCCGCACTGGGGCTCCCTTCCGCCTAATCTGATCCGCGCAGCCCGATGCAAACCGCCCCTCGGGGCGGTCGTCGCGTTTGGCACCATGCCGACCCGTCCACGCAACCCGCGACTTATCCCAAGGTCGCGCATGAATCAGGGCGCCCCTTGCGGGGCGCCCCTTTCAACTGCTTGCAGGGGGGATGCTGTTATTCTGCCAGCAGGTTGACGTGGAGCATGCCATTCGACACCCAGACGTTGGCATCATCTTCGACGAACATGTCGGCGATCCGTGCCTCGGTGGTCGAGATGGTGGTGTTGCCCACCCGGTCGTCATCCAGATCGAAGATGCATCCTTTGACCATCACATGATCCGGCTTGCAGACTGCAACCGCCTGATCAGGCTCGCAGGCGAAGGGCGTGATGCACTTGTCCTCAAAGGTGATGATCCCTTTGCCATCGCCGTCGATGCCGGGCTTGGTCAGGAACTCGATCAAGGCTGAGGGATCGAAGAACGGGTCGGTCGGGTCAATGCCTTCCAACTCGGCCACCAAGCCCACGATCAACACCGTGCCACCAAGGCTGGAGCTGATCAGCACGTCGCGGTTGCCATTGACCAGTGTGGCCGAGAGCGTGCCCTCAAAGGCGGTGTGGAAGATCACGCGATCTTCTTGGTCAGCGTCAAAGTCGGTGATCACGTCATGGCCGATCACCTTGTTGACAACTTCGCAGACACCATCGCCATTGCGGTCGATGCCATGGCCAAAGACGAAGTTGTCGCCATCGGCACCGCCGGTCAGCACGTCATTGCCTTCGTCGCCGACCAAGCAGTCGCCATCCTTGCCGCCGAAAAGCGAGTCATTGCCAAGCCCGCCGACCAAAAGGTCGCTGCCGCCACCACTCTGACCGGTGTCGCCGCGCAAGACGTCATTGCCTTCGGCCCCCATCAGGAAGTCGTCGCCCAGGCCGCCGTCCAGAACGTCATTGCCCAGACCGCCGTTCAGCTTGTCGTGGCCCTTGTCGCCATACAGGCAGTCACGCCCGGCACCGCCCGACAGGCAGTCGTCGCCATCACCGCCGTACAGGTGGTCATTGCCGTCATCCCCGGCGATCAGGTCATTGCCCGCGTCGCCATAGATCTTATCATTACCCATGTTGCCACGGATATGGTCGTTACCATTGCCGCCCGACATCCAATCATCGCCGTCATTGCCGGCCAGCGTGTCATTGCCGTCCTGACCGCAGATTTTGTCGTTGCCAGCATCGCCGCTGACAATGTCATCATCTTCACCGGCATAGATCGTGTCATTGCCGGAGCCGCCCGAGATCGTGTCGCTCGCCTCGTCAACGGTCATCTGACCATCGGCATTGTCGCCATAGATCAGGTCATTGCCATCGCCGCCCGACAGGCAGTCAGCGTTGTCATTGCCTTCCATGATGTCATCACCGGCGCCGCCGAACACCTTATCGTCGTCTGCGCCGCCTTGCAGGTTGTCGTTTCCGGCATCGCCGTGCAGATGATCGCGACCGCGCTGACCCAAGATGGCGTCATCGCCGCTGCCACCATAGAGGGTGTCATGCCCATCAAAGCCGCGGATCGTATCTTCGTCCGAGCCGCCAAAGGCGATGTCGTCGCCGGTGCCTGCGTTGATGTAATCCGCCCCAGCGTTGCCGGCGATGATGTCATTGCCCGCGTCGCCATAAAGCGCGTCGTCGCCTGCGCCACCGGTCATCTTGTCATGGCCATTACCGCCAAACATGACGTCGTCGCCGCCTTGACCTGCCATGCAGTCGTCGCCGTCGCCGCCCATCAGGCGATCATCGTTTGACCCGCCCAAGACGATGTCATTGCCGGTGCCGCCATTGCCCCAGTCAGCACCCTGACCGCCGATCAACAGGTCGTCCTCGGTGCCGCCATCCATCTTGTCATCGCCTGCGCCGCCAGCCAGCACATCAGACCCGCTGCCACCGGTCAGCTCGTCATTGCCACCGGGCGCGCCGAGTTCGTCGCCCAAAAGGATGTCATTGCCAGTGCCACCGAACAGATAATCACCACCGCCACCGCCGCGCAGGAAATCATTTCCCTGGTCGCCCAGAATGGTGTTGGCGTTGTTGTTGCCCGCGATGTGATCATTGCCGGCAAGACCACGGCCTTTGTTGACGCCGGGGATGTCTTTGAAATCGCCGTTGTCCGTGCCGGGCGTGCCACCAAGCCAAGTTCCCCCGGCGATTGCGGCCCATGCGGCGGATTGAGTTTTCATGACGGTCATGATCGTCTCCATAAATGGTTGTTTCAAAATACCTTTGCCGATTGTCCGGCGCATATGCGCCTGACCACTTCGGATCCCGACACAAACGGTCTGGACAGGGTCAATTTGGTCACCAGAGCCGACTCGCAGATACCCTCATATGGGGGGGCTTCGAAAATTTTATTCGATTTTGAATGGGTGCAGTTCTGTGCTTTGGGAAAATCACGCGTGTACCGCTTAAAACTGACGATAGGCTGGATTTCGTCTCAGGTTCGCATTCCGAGCGGAGCGACAAACCCCGACCCGCTGGCATGGGTATATCTGCAAGGTAGTGGGCTACGATCGACCCATTTCGCCAGGTTCTGGCTCAGGCCAGCCTACAGGATGACTTTTAAATAGATGAATTATATCATATGGATAGCAGAAATTCGCCCGGCATGTCTGCAGCCGACCTCGATACATCTGGACACAGGCCAAACCCTGAACGGGTTCGGCCTTTCAGGAAAACCGCATCGGACCTGCCGAGTTTTAAGACCCCTCCCGCATGGCGGTATTCAAGAACCGTGTCAGCGGCCGTAAAAGATAAGTCAGCGGGCTATATTCTCCGGTTCGCATAAACGTATCGACCGGCATTCCCGGTAAAATCACCTGACCCTCTGACAGCTTTTGCAGCTCGGTTTCCGACAGTTCCACTTCGGCGCGGTAAAATGCAGCACCAGTTTCGGCCTCGGAATAGGTGTCCGGTGAAACCTGTCGCACGCGGCCGATCAGGTCTGGCGTTTCGCGCATGTCGAAGGAGGGGAACCGTACGATCACCTCCTGGCCGGAATGCACCTTGTTGACATGCAGCGGGCTGACCCGAGATTCGATCAGCAAGGGGCGGTCGGTGGGCAAGATGAAAAGGACGGGTTCGGCCGGTTTCAGAACCGACCATTCCCCAGCCATCCGCACATCATAGACGACTCCGGTCAATGGCGCGCGGATGTCCATCCGCTCCAAGCGTGTCAGCAGCGCTGCGCGGCGCTCTTCAAGGTCCAACTCCGTCACCTTCAGGTCGCGCAGCGTGGTGATCGCCTCTTCGCGCCGCTGGCCGTGCAACTGTAGCCGCTCGATCTCGATCTCGGCGATCCGCTCCATCGCTTGGGCGCGCTGGGCCTTGGCCTCGCCAATGGCCCCGGCCAGTCGCGCCGCCTCGCGTCGCAGGTTCAAGACCCGGCTGCCCTGCGCCAGGCCCTTTTCCAAGAGCCCCTGCTGCCCGCGCAATTCCTCTTCGGTCAGGGCGATCTGGCTGGTCAAGGCGGCGCTGATCGCGTCAATTCCGGCCACCTGATTGGTCAGCTGCAACTTTTGGTTTTCCAACTGGGTCGTGGCCTGCTCTAGGCTGTCGCGCCGGGCTTGGAACAGCGCCTCTTGCCCGGCACCAAGCTCGGCCATCGCCGGATCGGTCTTGCCCGCTGCCACCAGTTCGGGATCAATGGTGATCTGATCCGCCCCATCGCGCTCGGCGGCAAGGCGTCCGCGTCGGGCGATCACCTCGTAAAGCTGGTTTTCGACCATCCCCAGTTCCGATTGCGCCAGTGTCGGGTCAAGCCGCACCAACACATCGCCTTGGCTCACCCGCGCGCCCTCTTTGACCAAGACCTCGGCCACGACGCCGCCATCGGGGTGCTGCACCGCTTGCCGGTTGCTCTCTACGATCACCCGACCGGCTGCCACCACAGCCCCGTCGATCATCGCATAGGTCGCCCATGTGCCAAGGCCAATCACCAAAGCCGCCAGCGCCAGCACCCCCACGAAGATGGGTTTGCGGCGTGAGGGCAGTTCCCCCTCGGTCCGCTCGGGCGCGGTCATGCCAGACCCCCGGCCGATTTTCGGATGACCTGCACGTTCTGCAGCATCTCCGACATCACTTGGTCGCGCGGTCCCCAAGCCTTGCATAGCCCATCCTCCAGCACCAACAACTTGTCGCATTCCTTGATGGCCGAGGGCCGGTGCGCCATGATCAACACCGCATTGCCCGCCGCCTTCATCGCCCCCACCGCCCGGTTCAGCGCCAGAGAACCGTCGTTGTCGAGGTTGGCGTTTGGCTCATCCAAGATCAGGAGCACCGGATCGCTGTAAAGCGCCCGCGCCAGACCAATCCGCTGGATCTGACCGCCCGAAAGTTGCGTGCCCACGGCCTGCACGCGGGTGTTGTAGCCATCGCTCAGCTTGAGGATCATCTCATGCGCATCGGCGCGGCGGGCGGCCTCCATCACGCGGGTCGCATCCAGGGTCTGGGACAGCCGGGCGATGTTTTCGGCCACCGTGCCATCGAACAGGGCCACATGTTGGGGCAGATAGCCGATATAGCTGGCCAGCGCCTCGGGGTCGTATTGGTCCAGCGCCGCCCCATCCAGCGTGATCTTGCCCGCCTGCAGCGGCCAGACCCCCGTCAGACAGCGCGCCAGCGTCGATTTGCCCGCGCCACTTGGCCCGATCACCCCGATCGCCTCGCCGGGCTTGATCGCGAAGCTCAGGTTCTTCAGGGTTGCGGCGGTGCCCCGTGGCGGCATCGCCGAAATCCCCTGCACCTCAAGCCGCGCCTTGGGCCGGGGCAGATCGACCACGTCGCGGTCGGGCGGGACCTCTTCCAAAAGCGCGCCGATGTTGTCCCAACCGCGCTTGGCGCGCTGAACCATCGACCACTGGCTGACCAGCGTTTCCACCGGCTGCAGTGCCCTCGCCATCAGGATCGATGAGGCGATCATCACCCCCGGCGCGATCTCGCCGCGCAGCACAAGCCATGCGCCAAGCCCCAACATGCCCGATTGCAGGAACAATCGCAGCGTGCGCGACACGGTCGAGTAGGTCGCCCCAACCCCGGTTGCCCGCACCGACATGGCCAGCGCTTTGCGCCGCGCCTTTAGCCATTTTTCAAAGGCATTGGACTGCATCCCCAGACTGCGGATCGTCTCGGCCTCATCGCGCAACTGGTCGGCAAACCGGTCCGAGACATAGCCCGAGACCGCCGCCTTGACGCTGTAGGCTTGGGTTGAAAACTGGTTCATCGCCGCCGTCAGCGCCAAAAGCAGACCGCCCACCACGGCAAAGATGCCGATCCAAGGGTGGAAAAGCCCCAAGCCGATCAGAAACACAGGCGTCCAAGGGACATCGAACAGCGAGGCAAAGACGGGGGAGGCATAGAACCGATTGACCGCCTCAAGATCCTTCAACTGCTGGCCTGCAGCGGTCTTTTCGTCCACCCGCGCATCACGCACCGAGCGTTTGAGAATGGCGTCGAACACCCGGCGGTCCAGCTTGGCCTGAAATTCAGCCCCAAGCCGCGTCAAGAGATGCCCACGCGCCCAGTCAAGCACCCCCATGATGGCGAACAGGAACGCCATCACCATAACCAACGCCAGCAAAGTCGCCTCGGACCGCGCCGACAGCACCCGGTCATAGGTTTGCAACATGAACAAGGGACCGGTCAGCATCAACAGGTTCATGAACATGCTGAACAGACCCACCGTCAGCACCGTGCCGCGCAGCTTGCGGCGCACCTCTTGCAGTTCCGCGAGCCCTTCGCTGTGTTCCCGTGCCATAGACAAACCTTTCCCAGACTGCTGGCGGTTTCCGCCTTGGTTGCACCATGCCGGGGCCGATCTGGTCGGGCATTGACGGCGAACAATGCCCTTCGCCCTTCGCGCCATATCCAAGGTGACGGTCCATTTCGCCCCTTGTTTCTAAGGCGCTGAAGCCGTGCCGCCCGATTGTCGAACATCAATGATTCCAGCCGCCTGTCCGACCTATCCTGCGACGCTGCGACCATGCTGCCCGGATATGGCGGGGCGACGGTGTCCTCAGTGCGGGGCGTCTTTGGCAAGGGCGCATCGGGCCGGCGTGACCTTAAGGTGGGTCCCGCCTGCCCGTTGGTAACAGGAGATGGTAACGCGATGGACCAAGAACGTATCTGGTATGTGGTCATGAATTCCAACCGCGCCCGCATTCTGCGTGGCTTGCCCGAACCGCATGCGCCCGCGGCGTCTGAGCTGTCTTTGCAATCGCGTCACCTGAGGCTGCGGGATCATTTGCAAGACAAGCCGACGCGCAGCTTTTCCTCCGGCTCGCCCGGACGGCGTTCGGCGGTGGAACCTTCGTCTGATCCACTGCGCGAGGACCTCTTGCGGTTTTTGCACGATGTGCAGGATTTTCTGGCTGGAGAGCGGCAAGCCAATGCCTTTGACTCTTTGGTGGTGGTGGCCCCGGCCGAAGTCATCGGTCTTTGGCGTCAGGCGCTGCACGAGCCCTTGGCCTCGGTGATCCGGGCCGAGTTGCGCAAGAATCTGATCCATCTGTCGGCTCATGACCTGATCGAGGTGCTGCGCGACACGCCCAAGACAGTTACGCCGCCCGGTTGACCGGGCGGCGGCTGGTGGTGGGTCTTTCGATGCGGCGATCCGGCTTTAGGACACCCGAACGGCTGCTCCACTCGGCTTCAGATCCGAGGCCGGACGCGCGGTCAGCTTGGGCCCAAGCGCCCGTGCTCCCCATTCCCAGCCCTTTGCCAAGAGCGTCTCTTGCAGCCGTTCATCGTCATAGCCCTTTGCCAACAGACGCAGCCGCGTCGGGTCGCAAATCTCCACCAGATCCGGCGCCAGCAACAAAATCGCGCGCCGCCCCTGCAATTGCTGCAAAGACCGGCACAGCGTTTCTACGGTCATCTCTAAAAGCGAGGCCAGATCGCGCCGACACAAGACCAGCCGCATACGCACATTCCCCGGTCCGCGCCGGGTTGGCATTTGCAGGAACAGCCAATGCGCAACCTTTTGCACCGCATTGCGTGACCGCAGTGCGGCTTGGGCAAAGTGGTGCTCTTGCAATAGCCGGTTTGTCGCCTCGCTATGACGCCGAGCCGCCATGGGCGATGTCCGAATTGCCTCGGCCAAGAGGCCGCGGGGCATCCAGCACAGCGAGGTCTGGGTCGCGGCTTGCCAAGAAAAGGCTGAGTCAATCGTAAAGGGGTCGCCCACCATTTCTCCGGGATACAACAGCTGGATCAGATGTTCCTCGCCGTTGGTGTCGTTCAAGACGATCTTCACCAACCCCGTCTGAATGATGCCCACACGGTTGGCGGCCTCCCCTTGGCGCAGGATTGGCACCCCCGGGGCGAACTGCGACTGGGTGCTGCGCGCGGCAATTTCATCCGAAAGCGGCGCCTCGAACCAACTGCAAAGACCGGCTTGCTGAACAGGGCATGAGGCAGCACAGCCGCGCGTGGCGGCAAACGTTTGTTTTGAAATATTCATTGTATCCCCCAAAGGACAGAAAAGCAGCCCGCAACCGTTAACTGTAAGCACTGGGTGAAACATAGGCTGGAAACAGATTCCGCGAATTGAATGCAACCTGCCAGATTGCGGGGTGGATCGGCAATTTGGGAATTGTGCAGAATTGTACGCGCTGGGCGATATTGCCAAGGTATCTATCTTTCGGGATACTTGATAACGCCTTTCGATATTTCATTTTTCACACTTGGTGGACTGGGGGGAACGATGCAGACTCTACAGGACACTGACCCTTGGTGCGCGGCTTTGGCGGCGCTGGTGGATCAGACACCATGGGCGGTGGCGCTGGTCGATCCCCGCCTAAGGGTCTTGGCGTCCTCGCCACATTGGATTGACCGGAAAGAGGCTGTTTTTCCTTCTGCATCAGCGGCCTATACGGCGTCGTCCACGTCGGCTCTCCCTGCGCGCAACCCGTCTGCGGCGGATTTGCCGGAACCATGGATTAAGGTTATCCGCCGCGGGCTTGCTGGTGAGACGCTCGATTATGACCGCCGTGACGCGTGTTGGACCAACGGTCAATCACCGGGTCCGGGCTGGCATGTCCGGCCCTTGCGCGATTCGTCGGGCACCATTTTCGCCGTGGCGGTCTTCATCGACTCGATGTCTCCACCCCCGCAAGCCAAGGAAGATATCGACAGATTGAATGACCGCCTGCGGCAGGTCACCTCGGCCATGTCGGTCGCCATTTTCGAGTATGAGTTCAAGACCGGTACCTCGATCATTTCTGATGAGCATCTAGCATCCCTAAACCTGACGCGGGACCACCTGCCTGCCACGCC
>Ga0315908_10003457_pt1 | contig 11443 bp, 8 predicted proteins | sample LakEriMetagenome_12_FD_203520 | JGI IMG/M metagenome (GOLD analysis project Ga0315908, IMG submission 203520) | Freshwater fungal communities from buoy surface, Lake Erie, Ohio, United States - Buoy 4 MA124 | ecosystem: Environmental > Aquatic > Freshwater > Lake > Lake biofilm | place: USA...
AAGGGAGCTTCATTTTTCCTGCATGATCCGGTTCGAGAGCAAGGTGGCTTCCCATGGTAAATAGTCGGTCTTGAATTCTCAAAATCAAGGCCTTGTCCTCATCAGGAGCCAAGTCGCGCAGCAGTCCCATGTAGGAGTTGAGTTCATCTACCGTACCGTAGGCTTCGATGCGCAAGTGGTGTTTGGGTACTCGGGCACCACCCAAAAGAGAAGTAGTTCCTTCATCGCCGCGTTTCGTATAAATCTTCATGTTACAAATATATTCAGGGCAAAGATGGATATTTGAGGCCTAAACAAGAACTTATGATTCGTAAAGGAGTAAAATCCGATTTACCTCAGGTGTTGGAGCTCATTAAAGAGCTAGCCACCTATGAGCGCGCGCCAGACGAGGTAACCAATACGTTGGAGAAGATGGAAGAAGATGGCTTTGGCCCCCAACCGTGCTATGGACTCTTTGTAGCAGAAGAAGAAGAAGGCAAAATTGTGGGGATCTCCATTTATTACACCCGATATAGCACATGGAAGGGCAGGATACTTTATTTAGAAGATATCGTGATCACCGAGTCGCACCGGGGAAAAGGCATAGGTTCGACGCTTTTCGAGGCAACGGGAAGAGAAGCGATTAGTGGTGGTTATGCCGGTATGGTTTGGCAGGTATTGGATTGGAATGAGCCGGCGATTAAATTTTATGAGAAGTATAAGGCGGAATTGGATGGGGAGTGGGTGAATGGGAAGTTGAAGGTGGAGAGGCTGCGGGAGCTTTTTGGATAGACCTTATAGGTCTAACACCTTATAGGTCTTAAGACCTATAAGGTCTTTACCTAAAATTTTTCCGTAATTCCAAGCATTTTATGCCCCACTTATGCGCATAACTTCCATCTTTGCGCCTCATCTGTAGATTTATGAAAATCTTTAAATTTGGTGGCGCTTCGGTCAAAAATGCCGAGGCCGTTAGAAACGTAGCTTCTATCCTTCGCCGGTTTCAAGGCGAGCAATTGGTGGTGGTCATTTCTGCAATGGGTAAAACAACCAATCACCTCGAAAAAATACATCAGGCACGCTTCCAAAAAGAAAACTGCCATCCGCTCGTCGCTGATCTGATGGACTTCCATGAAGAAATTGCAGCCGAACTTTTTGCCGACCCCGAAAACAGCCTCCAGCTTACTTGGGAATATTTCTCTCAACTTCAAGAGCAAATAAGTTCCCCTATCGTTGGTGACTATGATCAAGAGTATGATCAAATTGTAGGATACGGCGAATTGCTCAGCACATCCATGGTGCATGCATACCTTATGGAACAAGAAATAGCCGCCGGTTTTATCGATGCTCGTCGTGTGGTAAAAACTGATAACCGATTCCGTGATGCTCGTGTAGATTGGAATAAATGTGCACTCGGTATTGAACAAGTTAAATCGCAATTCAACAAGCATTCGGTTGTTATTACTCAAGGATTTATTGGAAGCACTACTAACGGACTCAGCACTACTCTAGGACGAGAAGGATCTGATTTTACAGCTGCCATCATGGCTTTTCTGCTCGATGCGGAAAGTGTGACGATTTGGAAAGATGTGCCCGGTATGCTCAATGCTGATCCTAAATGGTTCCCGAATACCGTAAAACTAGACCGCATTTCATTCCGTGAAGCCATTGAGTTAGCCTACTACGGCGCTAGTGTAATCCACCCTAAAACCATCAAACCTCTCCAGAACAAAGGGATTCCACTTTATATAAAATCATTCATTGATCCGGAAGCAGAAGGCTCGGTAATTCAAGAAAGTAACGCTTTTGACAACCTGGTACCGAGCTTCATTTTGAAACGTGATCAAGTGCTCATTAGCATGTCCACCAAAGACTTCAGTTTTGTTGTGGAAGACAACTTAAAAGAAATTTTCGACGTTCTATCTGATCTCGGCATCCGCGTTCATCTCATGGAAAACTCCGCCTTAAGTTTTTCAATTTGTATGGATAAAGATGACTACAAACAAAACCGATTGTTCGCTCAATTGGCTGACCGTTACACCATCCGATACAACGAAGGTTTGCACTTGGTTACTATTCGTCATTATGACGATGCCACGCTGAAAATGCTTACTGAAAACAAAGAAATACTCCTCGAGCAGCGCAGCCGTCAAACTGTGCGTTTGGTGATGCGCTAAGCCATTTACAAAAATCGCCGTACTTTCGCGCTTATGTCTAGTATTCGTTTAGAAAAAATTGGTGCGTTGGTGAAACGGGAGTTAGCTATCATCTTCCAGCAAAACATGAGCAACATGTTCTCGGGAATGATGATTACCGTTACCAACGTTCGTATTTCTCCTGATCTAGGAGTTGCCAAAGCATACCTCAGTTTTTTTCCCACAGAGAAAAAAGCCGAAGGCCTTGAGATGGTAAAAGACCAAAATGCCGCTATTCGCCGATTGCTCGCTGGAGCGATTGGAAAACAGGTGCGCAAGATTCCAGAATTGCATTTTTATATCGACGATTCCTTGGATTATTTTGAAGAAATCGATCGACTTTTGAAAAAATAACTCATCCCTTTTTTTCGCCATCCGCGCATTATCGCCCTATGCAGTACGATCCTATCAAACGCTCACTCGGTAAGGTTTTTAATCAATCTCCTTTTTCGCGCAAGCTGTTTTATAATCTTCTCGATGTGCTCTTGCTCCGCACTTGGCACATTCATCGCGAATTGCGCAGTTGGAAAAAATCGGCACCACAACATCCGAATATTCTAGATGCTGGTTCTGGCTTCGGTCAGTATTCCTTCTTCATGAGCAAATTTGACAATCAACCCAACATTTTAGGTGTTGATGTAAAAACAGAACAGATCGCGGAGTGCAACCAATTCTTTCAAGCAATTGGGAAAAAAAATATTCGCTTTGAGGAAGCCGATTTAACCCAATTTGTACAACCCGAAAAATATGACCTCGTTCTTTGTGTCGATGTTATGGAACATATTGAAGAGGATGTACTGGTGTTAACCAACTATTGCAAGAGCTTGAAAAAAGGCGGTACGCTCATCATTTCAACGCCAAGTGACCAGGGCGGAAGCGATGTACATGAAGATAGTGATGAAAGTTTTATCGAAGAACACGTACGTGACGGATACGGTTTTCAAGAAATCATAGAAAAGGCTAAAACAGCGGGATTCAGTGAGGTAAACGTGAAGTACAGTTACGGTGCTCCAGGTAAAATTTCATGGCGTCTTTCGATGAAATACCCGATGAAAATGCTCAACGTCTCGCAAGCATTTTTCGTTCTTATTCCGTTCTACTACCTCCTCGTTATGCCCTTTGCTCTTGTACTCAACTTCCTTGACGTAAGAGGACATCACAGCACTGGTACTGGTTTAGTGGTGGTTGCAAAAAAATAATTATCCCCCTCTTTTCCTCGGTTGAACATTAGCTTCTACATAGCTCGCCGATATCTTTTCGCTAAAAAATCGCGAAACGTTATTCACGTGATATCACTGATCTCGATGGCGGTAGTGGCCTTTGTCGCGGCGGCTATGGTATGCGTGATGAGCGCTTTCAGCGGAATGGAAAATTTAGTCAAAGACCTGTTCTCCAACTTTGATGCACCCATCACTATTGTGCCACGAGAAGGAAAAATGTTTGCGGATAGTTTGCTACGTGATGATCAATTAGCCCAGCTTCCCGGTGTTGCCAACTACAGCAGAATTATAGAAGAAGACGGATGGCTCAATTATGGAGATAACAATACGGTAGCGACTATCAAAGGTGTAGAGCCTACTTTTCAAGCAGGTATGCCGCTTGATAGTATTACCTATGAAGGAAAATTTTTGCTTGAGGAAAATAATCAAGCAAGAGCCGTGGTGGGATTAGGCGTGCGAAGTGAACTGCTCATGCCTCTTTCTGAAAACGATCCGACCATCATCTATATCAACGCGCCTATTCGCGGTAGAAAATTATCTCGTTACCGTGAAGAAGCATTCAATAAACAAGCTATCCAAGTAAGTGGTATTTTCTCCGCGAATGCGGAGTTAGACATGAAGTATGTATATGTTCCACTTCAGTATGCGCGTGATCTTTTCGGAATGGAAGATCAAATATCATCGATCGAAATTCACTTAGTTGAAGGCGTCACCGAGGCAGATGCCAAGGCCCAAATACAGGCTTTATTGCCGGCAGAACTCATGGTAAAAACTCGTTTTGATAAAAACGCCTTGATCTATCAAACGAATGCCTACGAGAAATGGTGGACCTTCTGCATTCTCCTTTTTATTCTCATGATCGCCTCCTTCAACATCATTGCTGCACTCACGATGTTGATCATCGAGAAGAAAAAAGACATTTACATACTTGAAAGTCTTGGTGCCACTTATCCTACCATCCGCAATGCCTTCACCTTGCAAGGTATCTTTATCAATTTAGCAGGTGCTTTAATCGGTGTTTTCTTGGGACTAGGTCTTTGCTATGCGCAGCAAAGCTTCGGATTGATCACCATGGAAGGCGCGGTAGTAGAGTACTACCCCGTACTGGTTAAAGCAGGGGATGTAGTACTCATCTTTTTTACAGTAGTCGCTGTTGGAACCTTATTCTGTATTTCCCTTACCCGCGTGCTGATGCGCCGATTTGCGGGGTTAAAGTAATTTTTTCCAAACCCTTTACTTCTTGGCGGCTCGCCACATTTTTTCTACTTCATCCCAATTGATGATGGAAAAAAATGCGGTCACGTAATCCGCGCGTTTATTTTGATAATTCAGATAATACGCGTGTTCCCACACATCTAGGCCAAGAATAGGTTTGCCTGCTTTTTCCACCACATTTACCATCAAAGGGTTGTCCTGATTAGCGGTGCTGCTGATAAACAACTTGCCATCAGCACCCACATTTAGCCATGCCCAACCGCTACCAAAACGCAACTTTGCCGCATCGCTAAACTGTTTTTTAAACTCATCCATGCTGCCAAAAGAAGCCTCAATAGCGGCTTTCAAATCAGCACTCGGCTCTTTGGCTCCACCCGGTTTTATCCAATTCCAAAACATAGAGTGATTCCAGTGGCCACCACCGTTATTTCGAATGGCTGTTTCTTCTGGACGTAACTCTGCAAAAATTTGTTCCAGACCCTTGCCTGAATACTGCGTGGCTGTAGTCATTGCCTTGTTCAAGTTAGTCACATAAGTTGCATGGTGCTTATCATGATGGATTTCCATGGTCATGGCATCGATGACTGGCTCCAACGCGTTAAATGCATAACCCAATGGAGGCAGCACAAATGCATCTGTACTCGGGTTGGCTCCGTTTTGCAAAGTCATTGGGTTCACTGGAGCAGGAAAAGCCGCAACGGAAGGATTGACTGTGGATTTAGTGGACTCACTTTTTTGTGCGCAAGCACTGAAACCAAAAGAAGAAAGCACAAGAAGTGCTAGGGTTATTTTTTTCATGATCATTGTTCTTTACAGATGGATCAAAGGTAGAGGCAAGCTTGGGGGAAATGTTCCCGTTTAGCACTTTTTTAACCTCATTCAGCCGATCAACATCAGAATGTAGATTTTATCTCCTTTTTCAAATTTTATCAAGCTTTCCGAGTTCTAACTTCACCACCACAGATGAATACCTTTTGGCGCATTACGAAACGTACTCTTCTCGCCCTTGGCATACTCTCCGGAGTTGTGCTTTTGGCGGGCTTCATTATCATTCGCTTTTTTGAAGATGATGTAGTGAAGTATGCACTTAATCGCATCAACAGCCAATTGAATACTCCAGCGCACGTTGATGAAGTAGATCTCACCTGGTGGGAATCCTTTCCCTTGGCCTCTTTGCGCTTTCAAAATGTGTACATCCAAGAAACTTTTTCTACCAAAGACACCCTCTTGCATGCCAATGAGCTTTATCTCTCCTTCAGTTTGCTCGATGTTTTTTCAGGTAATTATAGCCTTAAAGAATTTTCGGCTGACGGCGCCAAAGCCTTTTTAAAGCTCAATAAAAAAGGAGAAGACAATTGGCACTTTTGGAAATCAGATAGCACCTCGGCAGGTAATGATATTGACCTAAAGGCTATACGACTCCATAATACCCAAGTGGTTTATGAAGACGAATCTAATCAGCTGTTCCTCGATGTGCTATCAGACGAAACGAAGGCAAAAGGAGCCTTTCAAAGTGACCAATTTGAACTTGAGCTCGATTTAGTCGGAAAGATGAACAGTTTCATTTCTGGCAAAACAGAATACGCTAGTAACCGCTCCATCACGGTCTTGGGAGAAATTGACAGCAACACACCTGAAAATCGTTATTCTTTTAAAGAAACCAAGATTACGGTCGATGACCTGCCCTTCCTTCTATTGGGAGAAGTAATAGCTGATAAAAAAGGGAAGATTAATCTGAGCATCAGTGGTGATGAACTAGAGCTCGACGAGGTGCTACAGCGGATACCCGAAGAATACCGCGATAAAGTGGCCCAATACAATGCTGATGGTATACTAAAAGTTGATCTTTCCATCTCTGGAACGGGGACAGCTCCCATTATTAAAGCAGATCTTTCTGTCTCCGGCGGTGAAATCAAACAAGCAGAAAGCGGTACATCTCTATCCAACATAGATACACGAGCGAGCTACAGTTTTAAAAACAAAGCGGATGTTTTAACCATACATGATCTCAGTGCCACTCTTGGTATGGGTAAAATTAGCGCCAAAGGAAAAATTGAGCAATTGACGAGTCCTGCAATTCAGCTCGACCTCGACATGGCCGCCAATCTTGCCGATTTAAAAAACTTTTTTGCCTGGGATACACTGCAAGTATGCGAGGGAGAATTAATTGCGAATGCCCACATCGAAAACCCCGCGGGGGCACAAAATTTTGATTGGAATGCTTTACTTGCCTCGGGAAAAGCAGAAATCCTCAATGGTCACTTTCAATTAAAATCTTCTAGCCGTGAATTCAAAGATGTAGGCGCCCTCTTTTTCATTCACAACGCTGATGCCTCCGTTCAAAATTTCCGAGGCACCGTAAATGGTTCGGACTTCCTAGTAAATGGTACGCTCCGCAACTTGATTCCCTTTCTTTCGCAGCCCGATCAAATATTGGATATAGACGCGAGCTTTCAATCCAAGATGCTCAACTTTACCACCCTTGTAGAGGAGAATGAAAACACCGCAAGTTCCAGCGATTATGCCTTTGCGCTGCCCTCCAACCTGCGTTTCAAACTCAACACTCAGGTAGATAAATTCAAGTTTAAAACCTTTGAAGCCACTGCTATCAAAGGAATCGCTGAATATGCGAACAATGTTATTTCTGTTAATCCCGTTACTTTCAAAGCTGCCGGTGGAGAACTCATGGCTTCGTTAGCCATTTCAAAAGCTACCGAACAAACATTCGGTTTGCAGTGTAAAGCTGACTTAAAGAACATTCAAATTCAGCAACTTTTTACCTCCTTCGACAATTTCGGGCAAACTTTTTTAACCGATAAAAACATCAAAGGACGAGCAACAGCAGCGGTTTCTTTTAGTGCCCCGCTAAGCGCTGGATTAAAAATCGACGTCAATAAAATATTTAGCCTCATAGACATTCGAATAGACGAAGGTCAACTGAGCAACCTTGAATCACTGCAACAAATAGCTACCTACATCAAAGAAAACAAGTGGGTAGCGCCTTTTGTAGATGAAGATGAGTTTGCTAAAAAGCTAAAAGATGTTCGTTTTTCTACCCTAGAAAATGTGATTGAAATAAAGAACCGAATGATTACCATTCCTCTGATGAACATTCGTTCGAGTGCTATGGACATCAGTGCACGAGGTGCTCATAGCTTTGACAATGTGATTGATTATACTATCGGTTTTCGATTGCGCGATATTCTCATTCGCAAAGAAAAAGAATGGCAAGAAGCCGATGATGGACTTGGCAAACAAATGTTCATATACATGAAAGGACCTGTTAGTAGTCCGGAATTTGGGATTGATAAATCGGCCTCAAAGGAAAACAGGCAGGCCGAAATGGAAGCGGAGAAGCAAAATGTAAAAGCTCTACTCAAGCAAGAATTAGGACTTTTCAAAAAAGATGCGACCGTTGGACCATATCAAGAAAAACCAGAAGAAGGGGGAGCCAACACGACCATAGAATGGGAAGGAAGCCCAGCGCCTAAAGAAGAGGTACCTGTGCAGAAAAAGAAAAAAACGTCAGTAGAAGAAGAAACTCCGAAAGATCCGAATAAGAAAGTTCCCAAGTGGCTTCAAGAAAAAGACGAAACCGAAGACGAATAAAGACCTGTGAAAAATCCGCTACCCCAAGAATTTACTGAACGCATTCGTCGAACCTATGGCGAAGAAGCGGAGGCCTTTTTACAGGCTCTCGAACATGAGCCCGCCACGAGCATTCATCTTTTAGGAAGCCGTTATAAAGAAGAAATCGGCCAACCTGTACCTTGGTTTTCCGCGGGTAAATACCTAGCTGAGCGACCCATTTTTACACTCGATCCGAAGTTTCATTCAGGAGCTTATTATCCGCAAGAAAGTTCCTCTATGATTATTGGAAGTTTATTGCAGCAACTGGATTTTCCCGATGATGAGTTGCGCTTCCTCGATTTGTGCGCGGCGCCTGGGGGCAAAACGTTACTTCTCTCCTATTTTTTGCAAACCCGTGGATTAGTGATTGCGAATGAAATCACTAAGAATAGGCATCAGATATTACGGGAAAACCTTACCCGCTGTGCGCTTCCAAACTTCATTACTACTTCTACAAACGCCGAACAACTCGGTGAACTATACGGATACTTCGATTTAATACTCGTTGATGCTCCGTGCAGCGGAGAAGGTATGTTTAGAAAAGATGAGGTAGCCCGTTCAGAATGGAGCTTACAAAATGTTGCCTTATGCAGCTCCCGCCAAAAGGACATTCTTTCCCAAATAGCTCCAGCGGTGAAAACAGGAGGGTATTTGATCTATTCTACTTGCACTTTTGCCCCAGAAGAAAACCAAGAGCTCCTGCAATGGTTAACCGCTCACGAGGAGTGGGAAGCCGTTCGGTTTGATTTGCCGGAAGAATGGAATGTCTATGTGCATGATTATCCTACTTTCTTCGGTTTACAGTTTTTACCACACCGAGTAAAAGGCGAAGGATTCTTCGTTACCGTACTGCGTAAAAAAGCAAACGAAGATTTGGTGCATCTTCATTCTTTCGGTAAAAAACACCAGCTCTATTGGAGTCCTCTTCACAAAAAACAACTTCCTTCCATACAGCAATGGATCCTTCTGAGCGATGATGTGCACGTGGGCGTCAATTCGCACGGAGAAGTTCACCTTCTACCCTCCGATGCTGAGACCATTGAGCAAATCGGTTTTCACTTATCTCTTACCCAAGTGGGAATACCCATCGGTCACTTCGTACGCGAAGAGTTTATCCCGCATCACGGACTTGCTTTGAGCCGTTTGTATTTACCGAGCATTCATTCGGTTGAGCTAACTTTAGAAGACGCACAAAACTATTTACGCCGCGAAGAGTTTACTATTTCAGACCTTAAAGAGGGCTGGGCGCTAGCCACATATGCAGGCTATCCGTTGGGTTGGATGAAAGTTCTTAAAAACCGGATCAATAATTATTATCCGAAAGAGTGGCGGATAAAGAATCTTTAGAGCGATATAACAACAAAAAAAGGCTGTTCAATTGAACAGCCTTTTTTTTGATTTCATGTTTTCCTTAACAAATTACACATCCAGAATTTTAAACTCTGTGCGTCGGTTGAACTGGTGTTCTTCTTCGGAACACTTCACGTCATTGCCACAACGATTTAGCAATTTCGTTTCACCATATCCCTTACCTACCAATCGAGAAGGGTCTATACCTTGGCTAATGATATATTGAACGGCACTTTTCGCACGCTTATCAGAAAGATTCAAGTTATAGGCATCACCACCTCGGGCATCGGTATGTGAACTGAGCTCGATTTTCATCGTCGGGTTATCCTTCAATATGGTCACCAATTTATTTAACTCTAAAGCAGCATCTGGACGAATATCTGCCTTACCGTAGTCATAGTAAATATTGTCCAAACGCACTACTGTTCCTTTTTCCAATTTGAAAAGACGGAAGTCGTTTTTCACCTTGCGGTCCGTTTTACCTCGAGTGTCTACATCTTTGGTCAATTTCACATATTCGTCTTTCGTCACTTCTAAGCTCACCTTTTGATTTTCTGGAACCGCAATACTATAAGAGCCATCCGCAGCCACCAGTGTTCTTCCCAATTCCGTTCCTTTTGAATCTAGCACACGCACTAATGCTCCCGCTGCCGGACTTCCATCTACATCATACACTACGTTTCCGATGGCAAGTATGTCTTCTTTCTTCAAGAATATATCCTGCGCCTGATACTCCGTTTTGCGAAGCTGTGTGGGCACTTCTACACTTCCTGGAACAAAGTCAGCCTTCTTAGCATCCAATCGAATCACGGGCTTGTACGGCGCCTTAATGATGTATTCTCCATTCTTATCCGTTCTCACCTCGATTAAATCACCATCCGGACTTTCTACCATAACGATCGCATCCGCAATGGGATCCAAAGTCTGTTGATCTACCACTCGACCTTTGATCTCAACAAAATCTGGCGGACGTACAACAAATTCATAAATATCATCATCTCCCTTTCCTCCAGGGCGGTTGCTGCAAAAGAAGCCAGCTGTTTCACTTGGATAAACTAATGCGCTAAAGTCATCGAAGTTCGAATTGACCGGATATCCTAAGTTTTGCGCTTTAGCCGTAGAATCAAAAACGGCAATAGAGTACAAATCAAATCCACCTAGCCCTACATGACCGCGAGAAGAGAAGTACAAGGTTGAATCTCCAACGATAAATGGAAACATTTCATCAGCAGATGTGTTGATTTTTGGCCCTGCATTTACTGCACTACCCCACTTATCTCCATCTCGGTCGGCATAATAAATGTCTGTTCCACCAACACCGCCAGGCATATCGCTAACAAAATAAATTCGGTTACCCGACTTTGTGAGCGATGGATGACCTACGGAATACTCTTTATTGTTGAGTGAAAAAGGCACTAACTCACCCCAATCACCATTTTTGTACGTAACAGTATATACCGCTAAATTCACACGACCTGTTTTTGACTTGTGCAAACTGCCACGAACAAAATTGTTACGTGTTAAATACATCAAGTTGTTTGAAGGGTCATAGGAAACGGTTCCTTCATGATAACGAGAGTTGACATCACTATTCAATACCGAAACTTTATCTAAGGTTGTATCGGATAAAATTTCCGCTTGATAAATATTCAGATAAGGCTGGCTATTCCACGCATAATATCGTCTTGCTCCTACACCTAAACCACGTGAAGAAGAAAACAGCAATCGATTACCGGTAAAAAATCCCGGAGCAAAATCAGAAGCGGGAGAATTAATTTTAGCCGAACGAATTTTATAGATCATCGAGTCAGCGGTAATTTCTTCCGCAAAATTTGGATTGCTCACAAACTCCGC
>Ga0315908_10003458_pt1 | contig 11436 bp, 14 predicted proteins | sample LakEriMetagenome_12_FD_203520 | JGI IMG/M metagenome (GOLD analysis project Ga0315908, IMG submission 203520) | Freshwater fungal communities from buoy surface, Lake Erie, Ohio, United States - Buoy 4 MA124 | ecosystem: Environmental > Aquatic > Freshwater > Lake > Lake biofilm | place: USA...
TATCTATAGCTACGCCCCTAGATGCACAGGCGTCAGACCTTGCAATCAAACAGCTTAAGCAATTGGCTAACTATCAATTAACAGATAAGCAATATGCATGCCATAACGAGATAGTACATAGAGAGTCTCGATGGGACTATAAAGCTGTAGGTAACAAGTCCGGTACTAAGCAGGTGTATGGGCTATATCAGATGAAGACTGAGAGCTTAAAGAAATCAACACCTATTAAGCAGTTCTGGATGTATTGGCATTATGTAGCACATAGGTATGGACATACTGAGTATGATGAGCCTAACTATTGTGGTGCATTGCATCATTTAAAGACTAAGGGATGGCAATGAGTCGATCAGGCGTAAGGCCAATGTGTGTCTGTGGTGAGCCTGTAAGGTCTAAAGGAGTAGGGCGCACAGGCCTACGGATATGGGATAGACGTTGCTATCGGTGTAGATTTAAGACTTACACACTACACAAGAAAGACTATTGTGAGTTATGTGGATTCGTTGCCATACATAGGGTACAGCTAGACGTGGATCATATTGATGGCAATCATGCTAATGATGAGCCAAGCAACCTGCAGACCTTATGTGCTAACTGCCATAGGTTGAAGACACAGACTAACGCTGACCATATGCCGATTCGTGGAGCAGTAACGATCATCAACAATGGACAGTTAGAGTTGAACATCGATGCCTAAAGATCCTAGAGATAGTAGAGCATGGAGGGCAAGGCGCCTTGAGGTGCTAGCTCGTGACCAATGGACTTGCTTCTATTGCATGCAGCCTGCAACAACGGTCGATCATGTGATTCCAATCAAAGACGGAGGTGATCCGCTTGCCTACGATAACCTCGTATCTAGTTGCATAACCTGTAACTCACGCAAAGGATCACGCTCACAGGGGTCTTTTTTAGCACGCACGTTCGCCCCCCCTGTCTTTTCTGGCAATATCTACCCGATGCAGTCCAGACCGATGCCGGACTCACCCTTTACCGCCCGACCAGTCACAGATAGTCCTGAATAGTGGCACCTCGTAAACAGCCGCTACGAGGGGCAACCAAAGCAAGGCTTCACAGCCCACTTCTCAAGGGTAAAACACGCTCAGATGAGATTGCCAAGCTTGCAGATGATCTTGGCATGCCGTTATTGCCGTGGCAGAAGTGGATGCTCGATGACATGATGCGTGTTGACGCTAAAGGCATGTACATTCGCAAGACTTCGCTCTGCCTTATTGCTCGTCAGAACGGCAAGTCGCACTTAGGTCGCATGCGTGTCATCTGGGGGCTCTTTTATGGTGGCGAAACTAAGCACCTCATCATGAGCTCTAACCGAGCGACTGCCCTTATGACCTTTCGAGAGATTGCTTGGATCATCGAGAACGCACCGCACCTTAAGGCTGGCACTAAGGCAATCCGCTATGCCAACGGAGGAGAGCGCATCGAGCTACTTAACGGCGCAACACTTGATCTCGTATCCGATACTCGTGACTCATCTCGTGGACGCACAGCCGATTTCTTATGGATCGATGAAGTCCGAGAGATCAGCAAGGACGGATATACCGCGGCAATTCCAACCACTCGTGCCCGTCCCAATTCTCAGACCCTGCTAACGTCGAATGCCGGGGACGCCTTTTCTGAAACCCTAAACACGCTCAGAGAAAGAGCACTATCTGCGCCTCCTAAATCATTTGGATTCTACGAATGGTCAGCACCGCAATACTGCAAGATTACAGACCGAAATGCCTGGGCAATGAGCAATCCTGCCTTGTCTTACACAATATCGGAGGAGTCACTTGAAGAAGCTGTCGCAACAAATAAGATTGAAGATATTAGGACTGAGCTTCTATGCCAATGGATTGATTCTCTACAAAGTCCATGGCCTCATGGCGTACTTGAGGCAACCTCCGATGCCACGCTCCAGATTCCGGTCGGCGGCTATACAGTCTTTGGCTTCGATGTATCTCCTTCTCGCCGCAATGCGAGCCTCGTTGCTGGTCAGATTATGGGTGACGGAAGAATCGGTGTCGGGATTCTCCAGACGTGGGAAAGCCAAGTCTCGGTCGATGATCTAAAAATCGCAGCTGAGATCAAGGGCTGGGCTGACCAATATCGTCCGAGAATGATCTGTTACGACAAGTACACGACGCAATCGATCGCTGAAAGATTGGCTAACGCAGGACAGATAACTCAGGACGTGTCAGGCCAGCAGTTTTATCAGGCTTGCTCTGACCTTCTTGATGGTCTGGTTAATGGTCGAGTAGTCCATAACGGCCAAGAAGAATTAATAAAGCAGATGAATAATTGCGCGGCCAAGACTAACGATTCGAGTTGGCGCATCGTAAAGCGTAAAAGCGCTGGCGATGTTTCTGCGCCGATCTCTTTAGCCATGGTCGTGTCGATGCTATTAAAACCACAACAGGTAGCGGCTATTTACGCAGAATGACATATATGTAGTGTATAATTACGGCCTATGGGTATATTCTCGCGTAAGCCACAAATTATACAAGCGCAAGAAGCGCCTCAAATTATGGCCGACAGCTTCTACGGCTACAACAACTATTTTCCTGCACTAGTATCTCGCCAACAGGCACTTAGCGTCCCAGCTATTAAACGATGCCGTGATCTAATTGCAGGAACCCTTGCCTCTGTTCCTTTAGAGTATTACAAAAAGTCAACTGGCGAAAAGATTGCTGCACCTCGATGGGTTGAGCAACCTTCTAAGCATCAGCCATTATTTGAGACTCTATACTTTACACTTGACTCGCTACTTATGTACGGACAAGCGTTCTGGCAGATTACTGAGGTTTATGCCGAGGATGGACGCATGGCTCGCGCTAACTGGGTTGCTAACACAAAGGTCGGTTTCATTACCGATCCAGCAACCAATTTTGTTACGCAGTACAACGTTGATGGCAAACCAGTACCTATGACTGGCCTCGGATCACTTATTACATTCCAAAAAGATGAAGGCATCTTAGGAATAGGCGCTAGAACTATACAGTCCGCACTCGATGTACAGAGAGCTGCTGCTATTGCCGCTGCGACTCCCATGAATTCTGGCATAATCAAAAACTCTGGCGCTGACCTGCCACCATCTGAAATTACAGCTTTACTAGCTGCGTGGAAGCGCAGTCGCACTAACAACGCAACTGCTTACCTAACTTCAACCCTAAATTACGAACCTACTTCATTTTCTCCTAAAGACATGATGTACAACGAAGCCATTCAAAACCTAGCAACAGAATGCGCCAGACTTTGCGCCGTTGATCCTTACTACGTCTCCGCTTCACAAAACACCACTATGACTTATGCCAATGTGCAAGATGAGCGCAAGCAGATGGTGGCCTTGACTTTACAGCCTTACGCATCTGCAATCGAGGCCAGACTAAGCATGGATGATATTTCTACTGCCGGTCATTACGTTAAGTTTAATCTAGACGATACTTTTCTGCGAACAGAACCAATGGAAAGATTGCTAGTTCTAGAAAAGATGCTTTCGCTTGGTCTGATTACAACTGAACAGGCAATGGAAATGGAAAGTTTATCTCCTAACGGGAATGGTGAATAATGGAAACCCTATACATCGAAGCTGCATCTATTGAGTGCAACGAGGATCGTAGAGAAATCTCTGGCAAGATCGTGCCACTAGGTACAGGCGAAGTTGGCAACACGAACCTTGGCGCTTATACCTTTGAGGCTGGATCTATTGAAATTGGCGATGTAAGCAAGATTAAGTTGTTATCGCAACACGACATGAAAAAGCCTATTGGCCGAATGACCGCTGCTGAGACACGCGCAGATGGCATCTATGCAACTTTTAAGTTGAGCCGCAGCACAGGCGGCAATGACGCGCTAGTCATGGCGCAAGAAGGGTTGGTCACAGGAATGTCAATCGGTGCAGAGATCATCGCATCAAAGCCATCACGCGATGGTCACACAGTCGTATCAGCGGCTAAGTTAAAAGAAGTTTCTCTAGTCACAGAGCCAGCCTTCAAATCGGCTCAAGTATTAGAGATCGCGGCAGAGGAAATCGTCCCTGTCGAAGAAACCAAAACAGAAAGCGAGACAGTCGTGGAAGATACCACTCCGGTCGAAGCAACACCAGTAGAAGCTGCGGCTGTAGAAGCTGCTCGCCCTACAATTACAGCAATGGCTTACTCAAAGCCACGCTTTGATTTCTCTGCTCCAAAGCAGCTAGAAATGACAATCAGAGCATCACTTGGATCAGATGAGGCACGCGAATATGTACGCGCAGCAGCTGATACAACAGACAACGCAGGACTCATCCCAACACGTCAGCTCACAACTGTCATCAACGGACTTGCTAACAACACACGTTCAGCAATTGATGCAATCACAACTGGTGTTCTGCCAGATGCGGGAATGTCTTTTGAGATCCCAAAGATCACAACACTGCCAACAGTTGCAGAGACAGCAGAAGCTGGCACACCATCTAACACAGATCAGGCTTCTTCATTCGTCACAGTATCTGTTAAGAAATATGCTGGCCAACAGCAATTCTCAGTCGAGCTTTTTGATCGCTCATCACCATTGTTTATCACAGAATTGATGAACAACATGGCTGCACAGTACGCAAAGGCAACAGACTTGGCCGTGTACACAGCACTTGCATCAGGAGCAACAGCAGATGCAACAACACTTACAACATATCCAACAGCATCAGAATTGCTTGGTTTCGTATCACGCGGTGCTGCTTCTGTATATACAAACACACAAGGCTTTGCTCGCAACATCTTGGCTAACACTAGCCAATGGGCAAACCTTATGACATTGAACGACTCAGGCCGTCCAATTTACATGGCTGCACAACCACAGAACGCTGGCGGCGCAGTACGCCCAGACAGCATTCGCGGAAATGTTGCCGGTCTTGACCTCTATGTCACAGCAAATGTTCCATCTGCAAATGACACAGACAAAGATGATTCAATGCTAATCATCAACCCAACTGCTTACACATGGTACGAATCACCAACTTACCAGCTACGCGCTGATGTAATTGCTTCAGGTGAAATTCTCGTTGCTATGTACGGCTACGGCGCGATCGCAACCAAAATTGGTGCGGGTGCGTTCGGTATCAACAAGACCTGATAACAACCCATTAAGTCACTGGCTGGGTAGTGCCCTTCTACCCAGCCAGTCTTTAGGAAGGATCACATGAGCGTAACAACTGTAGCCACTTTAAGAACTGCCCTTGGCGTGGGCACACTTTACACAGATGCAGTTTTACAGTCAGTCTGCGATGCAGCAGATGACGTCATGTTGCCCTTCCTATTTACTAACGAGACTTACAATGTTGCACACAGCAACACAACCACAGAGGGAACTCTTTACTTTAACCAGCGAGTAAATGACATATTTTATGTTGGCGAAAGCGTGATCATAACAAAAAATGGCACACCTTTTAATGGCACAAAGACCATTACAGCAGTAGATGTACAATCGATCACTTTTGCAGTAACAGGAACTCCAACCGAGCAAGGTTATCATCCAGTAGTTCCGCTAGGGGTAGTTTCCGGCACAACTCAAGCAGATTACACAACCATCGATGCCGTCAAGCAAGCATCTCTGCAAATCTGTGAGGCTATTTGGCAAGCAAGAAGTGCGCCAAGCGGACAGGGCATGACAGTTGATGGATTTCAACCTAGCCCGTTCACAATGTCTAACACATTGCTGGCTCGCGTTCGCGGACTTTTAGCTCCTTACCTATCGCCTTATGCGCAGATTGGTTAGCCATGCCATCAGCAATTACAACACTACGCGCAGGCATCGCCGCAGCTCTTACTGACAATACAAAATACTCGGTTTTTGCATTCCCGCCTGCAACACCTATTGCTAACAGCGTTATAGTCAGCCCTGCTGATCCATACATCACACCTTCTAATAATGCATATAACACAATTGCTCCGCTGGCTAACTTCCAGTTAAGCATACTTGTACCCTTGCTCGATAATGAGGGTAATCTGAATGGAATTGAAGATAACATCGTTCGGGTATTTAACCTGCTCGCTGCATCTTCATACACTTACAACGTCACAGATGTATCCGCCCCGGCGGTACTAAGTGCCGCTTCAGGTGATCTACTTACATGCAATATCAATATCTCAGTCCTAACGAGTTGGAGCTAAAATGTCCGAGTGGGAAAAAGAGCAAGAAGCCTTCCTGATCAAGATCGGGCAGGTAGCACCATCAACACCAAAGCCAGTAACTACTAAGAAGGAAGAGGAATAATCTCATGGCTGTATTTCTAAACAACAAGGTCGGCGTGAAGATTAATTCAGTCGATCTTTCAGACCACGTTACAGCAGTAACACTTAACCGCACTTTCGACGAGCTCGAAGTGACAGCAATGGGCGATGGCGGACACAAGTTCGTTAAAGGCCTTGAGGCTTCATCAGTCACAATCGACTTCCTTAACGACACAGCAACAGCGAACGTCCTACAGACTTTGCAAGCTGCGTGGGGAACTAACGTCACAGTAGTCCTACTTCAGGAAAAGGGCACCGCAGTATCTGCGACTAACCCTCTCTACACAATGACATGCTTGATCAACGGCACAACCGATATCAATGGTTCAGTTGCTGATCTTGCAGTGCAGAGCCTGACATTTAACGTCTCAGGTACTACAGTAGTAGCCACTACAGGCACATTCTAAGAAACTAAACAAAGGGGCACAGCATGGCAAAGTTAATAGTCACACTAGCGGACAACAGCGTTACCGAGATCGAGATCACTCCTCGCCTTGAGTACGCGTTCGAGCTATATGCTAAAAAGGGATTTCACAAAGCGTTCCGCGATGATGAAAAGCAGTCAGATGTCTATTGGCTTGCATGGGAAGGCCTTCGGTTAAGTGGAGCCACAGTCAAGCCATTTGGCAATGATTTCCTCGACAGCCTTAAAAGCGTTGAGGTCGCAGAGTCAGACCCTTTGGCTTAGGCAGGGATAGCATCCACTATCTCATCGCTCGGTTGAGCATTGAGACGGCTATCCCTCCACAATCTTTAATTGATCTAGATTCATCGATGCTTCAGATGCTACTCAAGGCGCTGAAGGATAGAGCAAAGGAGCAGGCAGATGCCTACAGAGCTAAAAGGCGCTAGTGCGCTTCGCAAGGCTCTCAAGCAATTCTCGCCTGACCTTGACAAAGACACTCGTGATGAGATGGTCGGATTCCTTAAACCAGTAGTAAAAAAGGCTAGAGGATTTCTTCCATCTAACGCAGAGGCTCCATCTGGATTCGTAAAGCATGAAGTAAAGACCGCCAAGTTCCCGATGTATGATGCGGCTGAGGCACGTCGAGGCATTGGATACAAGCTCACACCTACCAAGCCTAATCGCCAGGGATGGGTGCAGTCCGTATCGATCCATAACAAGACGGCGGCAGGCGCAATCGTTGAGACTGCTGGTCGCAAGTCTGGAATGACTGGCAACTTCTCACCAAGATTTCAAGGTTCATTTGCTGGCCGTAACAAGATGCAAGGTCGTGCAATGTTTAAGGCTTACGACCAGGATCAAGGCAAGGCCAAGCTTGGAGTTATCCGAGCCCTAGAGAAGGCCGCCGCTAAGTTTAACGCGAAAGGCAATAACAATGGCTGAGTTACGGATTCCGATTGTCGTCGAAAATAAAGGCAAGAAAGCACTTGGCGACACGAGCAAAAGCGTTAGCGCCCTTGATAAGGGAGTAAAGCGATTAGGCAAAAGTCTCCTCGCAGTATTCGGGGCACAGCAGCTTCTTAAATTCGCTAAGAACGCATCGAAGGCATTTATCGAAGATGAAAAGGCGGCCAATCGCCTTGCACTAGCCGTTAAGAATCTAGGCCTAGAGTTCGAGACTCCACGCATCGAGCGTTATATTTCTGATCTATCAAGGATGTCTGGCGTTACCGATGATCAATTACGTCCAGCGATGCAGCGTTTATTGCAGACTACTGGCTCAGTTACTAAGGCTCAGGAATTACTTACTCAGGCCACGGACATCGCCGCCGGGTCTGGCGTTGATTATGAAACAGTCGTAAGCGATTTAAGTGCCGCTTATGTAGGTCAGACTCGTGGACTTCGCAAGTATTCGCTAGGACTTTCTCAAGCTGAACTAAAGACCATGAAGTTCACGGATGTTCAGGAACGACTTAATAAACAATTCTCTGGCGCCAATGCAGAATTTCTAACAACTTATGCAGGTAAGTTGCAACTCATCACAACTGCAGCAGGCGAGGCAAGCGAGAAGATCGGTGGAGCGCTTGTCGAGTCCCTCGTGTCAGTATTCGCGGCAGGCGACACAACAAAATTCGTAAACCAGATTGATACCCTTGCAACCAAGATTGCAGATACAGTCTCAGCAGTAGTATTCGGATTCCAGAAGTTATACGTTCTCACTAGCGATCGTGCCATCCTTGCTAGTTTTAATCCTTTTGACGACTATGAAAAGAATGCTCTAGCCGCCATCGAGGCAGCAGAGAAGGCGGCCAAGTTTAGACGTAACATGCCATCAAGCGGCTACCTGGGTTCACAACCTATGGGTATCTATGAAACATCTGCGCAGATTGCAGCTCGTAAGAATGCAGAAGCGGCGGCAGCCAAGCGCGCCCGTGAGTTAGCAGCACTTCAGAAGAAGACCCTTGATACTCAGAAAAAGTCATTAGCCTTACAGAAGGCATCGAAGACTCTCAACCTTGAAGCCATCGGTATCGAAGCAGCTCTTAAAGGTCAGATCAGCGAAACCGATCGCCTATCTCTAAACTTGCAAAAAGCTTTGCTTGATGGCAATGCAACCCTAGCCACAAGCATCTCGGATCAACTTGATGCAGCTATCAAGCGCAATAACGAGTTACGTCTAGCCTTGCTTGCTACTCCTAAAGCACCAAATCCTTTCTCGGAATGGTCAGTTCCTAAACTTGATTTTGGTGGGAACATGTTAGGCACACCCGTACCAAATTTCGTACCACCTGCCTATGCAATGCCTCCAACCTTCGGGCAACAAGGTGGCTTGCCTGCTGGCGTCGTTGCAGGAGTCAATCCAGCCCCTGTCGTCAATGTCAAAGTTGAGGTTGCAGGAGAAGCAGTAGCGGCAGTTATCACGCAACAGCAGACCAATCAATCTCTTTCAGGCTCATTTATCGGCGTAAATCGTACGGCTAGATTCGGAACGAGGGTAGACGAAGGATGACCCTTCCAGCCACTATTTCGGTTTCCTTTGACTTTAGCCAGGGTGCTACATTCGGGTATAACGGCTTCATCATTGGCGACGCGATAAATGGCGTCATAGGCACATCTCAGTTTGCAGCCAGTGCAGTCCCAGAGCCTGTGGTCGATCTAAGTAGCGTTACTCGTCAAATTACAATTAGACGTGGCCGCAATATCATGCGCGATACCTATGAAGCTGGCAATTGCACAGTTAGAGTCTTAGACCCTGATTCTAACTTCAACCCTCAAAATACATCAAGTCCTTACTTTGGCTTCCTGACTCCATTGCGTAAAATCCGTGTGGCTGCAACTACTGCAACTGCGCAGGAATTCTTATTTTCAGGTTATGTGCAAGATTACAAATACTATTATCCTCAAGGGCAGGAGACAGGATACGTCGATATTCTTTGCTCTGACGCTTTTCGTCTATTGGCTATGGCTAACGTCTCGACGATTGCAGATTCCGGGGCTGGTCAGACTACTGGGACGCGAATTAATAAGATTCTTGATCAAGTGGATTTTCCTGCGACTTTGCGTGCCATCGACACAGGCTCAACGACCTGCCAAGCTGATCCAGCAACAAATCGCTCCAGTCTTTCGGCAATTCAAGTAGCAGAATTTACAGAGCAGGGAGCCTTCTTTGTCTTGCCCAATGGAGAAGTTGAGTTTAAGGATCGAGCCGATGTAGTTGGGTCTCTAGCCGCGACACCAATCGAGTTTAATCAGACTACTGGCATTCCTTATGCCGATCTTAAGTTCGCCTTTGATGACAAGCTCATCATCAATAGCGCGTCAATGATTCGAGTAGGTGGCACTCAGGTCACAGCTAGTGATTCTGACTCCATTGCTAAATACTTCCCTCATGGAATGAACGTAGACAATCTCATCGCACAGACAGATGCTCAAGTGCAGGACATCGCTGATATTTACGTTGCAACGCGTAAAGAGACCACAATCCGCATCGATGCCATGACTGTCGATCTACTAGATACAGATGTACCGACTGACACCATGATCGGTCTAGATTATTTTGATAACGTCAAGATCACTAACGTTCAGCCAGACGGCTCAACAATCGTTAAGACCTTGCAGGTTCAGGGCTTGGCATGGGATATAACCCCTAACAGTATGAAATGCACAGTGACAACACTTGAGCCTATAGTTGAGGGATTCATCATCGGATCATCTACTTACGGTATAATCGGACAATCCATAATGGGATACTAGGAGAAAATCATGGCAGAAGGCTTTCCAGCGACAACAGGCGACATCTTTACAGCCGCAGACTATAACGGCCTAGTAGCCTTTACTGTAGGCGCAGCACAGACTGCTGACTATACGGCTGTCATAGCCGATACCTATCAGGTCTTAGAGCTTATGAACAAGGCAACAGCGATCGCTTATAAGATTCCGACTAATGCCTCGGTAGCATTTCCTATCGGTACAGTATTGAACATCCTCAACATTGGCGCTGGCGCCTGCACAATCTCAGCTGTAACCCCTGGCACTACTACAATTCTTTCGGCTGGAGCAACAGCAGCATCTCCTACCCTTGCACAATACAAGGCAGCTGCCTGTATTAAGACTGCTACGGATGCGTGGTATGTCGTAGGAGCTATTGGATAATGCTTAATAATGTCGCTGGTCTTTTAAGTCCTCCTACTCCACCCACACCTACTTATGACTTTTTAGTGGTCGCAGGTGGCGGCGCGGGAGGCGGCGGAAGCACGGGCCCTTCTCTTCGCGGCGCTGGCGGCGGAGCAGGTGGTTACAGATATTTGACGGCGCAGACACTAGCCTCATCTTTTAACGTAACAGTTGGCGCTGGCGGCACAGTAGTGGGAACTACTACGGGTAACACAGGTAGTCCATCAAATTTATCAAGTACCTCATCATCAGGTGGCGGCGGAGGAGGCACTGGATCAGCTGTTGGAAAAACGGGTGGGTCTGGTGGCGGCGGAGGCGCAACAACTACTACTGGACAAGTTGGCGGCACGGGCAATGCGGGTTCATATTCACCCGTAGAAGGATATGCAGGTGGTACTGGAGTAGCTAATCTTGCAGGAGCTGGTGGTGGATCGGCAGGTGCCGCATCTGGTAATACACCTGGAGCAGGTACATCTAACTCAATTTCAGGCGCAGCAGTAACTTATGCAGCTGGTGCAACTGGTAACAATGGTAGTCCAACTAATTCTACGGCTAATTCAGGCAATGGCGGACAGGGCGGTTTTAACGCATTAGGCG